>FLSE01344054.1_pt1 | contig 21901 bp, 15 predicted proteins | sample 1550461 | NCBI WGS metagenome assembly FLSE01 (sample SAMEA4031758, study PRJEB14383) | metagenome | biome: human; feature: oral; material: saliva | place: Philippines | collected 2014 | reverse complement strand
TTTCATACGTTTGTTCGTTCATATCTTTTACATCAACAATAAACTCTTTTATAAGCGGTGCAACCATTTCCAACTGCTTCAAAGGCACGTTCAACGATGTTTCCAATATGATGCACCACTCGGGATTCATTATTTTTACAAACTCTTCTATGAATTTGCTGTGCAATAAAGGCTCGCCACCACCAAAGCAAATGCCTCCACCAGTTGCCACGAAATAAAGGTCGTCTATCTCTATTTCGCTATAAAGTTTGCTCGGTGTAATGGTTCTTAATACACCATTGGGCGACAAGCATTGCGGATTCAGACAATACTTGCAATGCAACGGACAGCCATGAAAAGCCACAAGAGTAGTTACGCCCTCACCATCGGTGGTTAAACGGTGGCGATCGATGCCGATTATGGGTGCCTTTACTTCTTGCATTTATTCTTGTGCGACTTGTATTTGGGTGCTGTACGGTTATAAACATCATCAACATCCTTGAGTGGACGTGGTACTATTTTGCCTGTAACGATTGCTTCGCATTCTATGACGCTCTCATCGTCTTTTAAAACAATAATTCTGTTATTATCTTCTAATAAGTCTTTAGCCTTAACAATCTTTTTTTCACACCCAATATACGATAGTCTCAACTTCGCTTTTCTGGGCACTTTCACAGCAAAATACCCATCTATATTGCTTACTGTACCTTTTGCTGTGCCCTGAAGAATTACTGATGCCCCTGGTATAGGTTCTCTATCATCAAATATCAAACGGGCACGCACCACAATCGCATCTTCTGCTCCTTCAGAAAGGTCTTTTACAGCAATACTGTCTAAAGCATTAACTTGCGGAATAGGTTTTTTAACGCTGTCCTTATTTATATTCTGTGCTCCAACTTGCGCAGGAATAACCATTGCGCACAAGCCTGCTGCAATTCCACCCAACTTTATGGCAAAACCATTGCGTCTCTTTCGTTTGAGTTCTTCCTCTAAATAGCGCACTTCAGCCTCGCATGCGGGGCATGTACCTTTGCATTCACCTTTATAATGACACTCTTTCGGAGCGTAACTAATACCGTTCTCGTTGGCTATTTTCTGCCGAATATCCTTTAAAACCTTGCAAGTTGATTTACCTTTATTCATAAGTTGAATGTAATTTAAGTTTATTTTCTCTCTTCTGATACCGAAGAGTCTATGTTGCGAAATTACAAATAATTTTTTAAAAAACAAAGCAGAAATACATATAAACCGACAAAACGTCATTAATTTAGCCATTTTGACAGTTTAAAACATATAGGAATAGAGTTTGATATATAAGAAACAGAACATAAAAATAAAAGAAACAGACTATGACATTAGATAAATTTACAATTAAAGCACAAGAGGCTATCCAAGCAGCAATAAACTTGGCGAGCCGTAATGGGCAACAAGTAATTGAGCCATTGCATATACTTGCTGGTATAATGGAGAAAGGAAAAGATGTAGTGAACTACATTTTCCATAAGTCAGGCATTAATCTACAAATAGTAGAAAGTGCAGTGCAAAGCGAAATTTCTCATTTGCCCAAAGTGTCAGGAGGCGAACCATATCTATCTCCCGATGCAAATAAAGTGATACAAACAACAATGGATGAGTCGCAAAAAATGGGCGACGAGTTCGTTAGCATAGAGCCTTTGTTGCTTGCTTTGCTAAAAGTTAACTCTTCAGCAAGTCGCATTTTAAAAGATGCAGGCTGTACAGAGGAGATTATGAAAGCAGCAATAAAAGACTTAAGACAAGGTTCGAAGGTACAAAACCAAAGTGGCGACGAGAACTATCAGGCTTTATCAAAGTATGCACGTAATTTGGTTGAATATGCTCGATCAGGAAAGCTCGACCCTGTAATTGGTCGCGACGAAGAAATACGCCGCGTGTTGCAAATTCTTTCACGAAGAACGAAGAATAATCCTATACTAATAGGCGAACCAGGTACAGGTAAGACTGCTATTGTAGAAGGTTTGGCAGAACGTATTGTACGTGGCGACGTGCCAGAAAACCTGAAAGACAAGCAACTCTATTCATTGGATATGGGTGCATTGGTAGCTGGCGCGAAGTACAAAGGCGAGTTTGAAGAACGTTTGAAAGGTGTTGTTAAAGAAGTTACTAATGCTGAAGGAAACATTATACTCTTCATTGATGAAATTCATACGCTTGTTGGAGCAGGTGGTGGAGAGGGAGCAATGGACGCTGCCAATATTCTGAAGCCAGCTCTTGCACGAGGCGAACTACGTGCTATAGGTGCAACAACGCTCAATGAATATCAAAAGTATTTCGAGAAAGATAAGGCTCTCGAACGTCGTTTCCAAACAGTAATGGTAGACGAACCGAGCGAAATAGATGCTATCTCAATACTTCGTGGATTGAAAGAACGCTACGAGAACCACCATAAAGTGCGTATTCAGGACGATGCCTGCATTGCTGCCGTTAAGCTTTCTGAACGTTACATCTCTGACAGATTTCTTCCCGACAAGGCTATAGACCTGATGGACGAAGCCGCAGCAAAGCTTCGTATGGAGCGCGACTCAGTTCCTGAAGAGTTAGATGAGATTACGCGCCGGCTCAAACAGCTGGAAATAGAACGCGAAGCCATCAAGCGCGAAAACGATACCGACAAGATTGCACAGTTAGACAAGGAGATCGCCGAACTGAAAGATCAAGAAACGAGTTTCAAGGCAAAGTGGGAAGGTGAGAAAAACTTGGTGAACAAAATACAGCAAGACAAGGAAGAGATTGAGCATTTGAAGTTCGAAGCCGATAGGGCAGAGCGTGAGGGCAACTACGAACGTGTGGCTGAAATTCGTTATTCACGTCTCAAAACGTTAGAAGACGATATTAAAAATATTCAGAAACAGTTGCAGACAACGCAAGGCGGTGAAGCGATGATTCGGGAAGAGGTTACTGCCGAAGATATTGCAGAAGTAGTAAGTAGATGGACGGGAATTCCCGTTACAAGAATGTTGCAAAGTGAACGCGACAAGCTGCTACACCTCGAGGAAGAATTGCACAAGCGTGTCATCGGACAAGACGAGGCTATCAGCGCCGTTGCCAATGCTGTCAGACGTTCTCGTGCAGGCTTGCAAGACCCAAAGAAGCCTATTGCATCTTTCATCTTCCTTGGTACAACAGGTACAGGTAAGACCGAATTGGCAAAAGCATTAGCAGAATACTTGTTCAATGACGAGACGATGATGACACGTATAGACATGAGCGAGTATCAGGAGAAGTTCAGCGTATCGCGCCTCATCGGAGCGCCTCCGGGGTACGTAGGTTACGATGAAGGTGGACAATTGACCGAGGCTGTTCGACGCAAGCCCTATTCAGTGGTGTTATTCGATGAGATTGAAAAGGCACACCCCGACGTGTTCAACATTCTGCTGCAAGTGCTTGACGATGGGCGACTAACTGATAACAAAGGACGTATGGTAAACTTTAAGAATACCATCATCATTATGACATCTAACCTTGGGTCGCAATATATCCAACAAGAATTTGCCAAACTTACGGATAATAACCGTCAGGAGGTGATAGACAATGCACGCAACACTGTGATGGATATGTTGAAACAGACTATTCGTCCAGAGTTCCTGAACCGTATTGATGAGACTATAATGTTCCTCCCACTCACGCAAAGCGAGATAGCGCAAATAGTAACCTTACAACTTAAGCGTGTAGAAGCAATGCTCGCACCGCAGGGATTTACATTGAAATGGACCGATAGCGCAGTAGAATATCTTACCAAAGTGGGTTACGACCCTGAGTTTGGTGCTCGTCCTGTTAAGAGAGCAATACAACGCTATGTGCTGAACGACCTCAGTAAGGCTATACTTGCAGAAACCGTAAGTAGAGAAAAGCCTGTCATCATAGATGATTTTGGGGAAGGTTTGGTATTCCACAACTAAAAGGGAACGATAAATAATACTAAAAGCCCTGCCATAATTCCACTGGGAATCTTGGCAGGGCTTCTTTGTATTATAATGTATAAGAAATATTTATTCGACAGATGATTTATGAAGTTCTTTGTTTACAATGTTTCGATTTAAGTATTATTAGGTATCTGAAGAACTATATATAATTAGAATAATAGGTCGAGAACCAATGGAAGATGGTCGCTAAAACCACCATTGTAGCGCATTCCATTATAGAAACGGTGCGGCTTTACTCCTCCATATTTTTTATCTTCTTCAAGTAGAAAAGGAGCATCATTTATTCTGCATTGCTTTACTTTGGCTACTAAGTTAGTGCTTACAAGTATTTGGTCCAAGCTTCCCCATTCTCCTTGATAGCGATAAGTTCCTTTGGCTCCATTTCTTCCTTTTGCATTTCGAGAAATATTTATCATTCCATGTTCATAGATATTCTGCAGTGATTTGTCGTCGGCATAATCGTTGAAGTCGCCCATTGCTACAATTTTAGCATTCTTTTCAGTTGCCTTAATCGAATCAATAGTATTGCAAAGCTGCGCGGCAACGTGTATTCTAAATGGTTCAGAGAAGACAATACCGCCTGAACGACTTGGTGCGTGTACGAGAATTACGTGAAGTGTATCGCCATTAATCAATTCACCCATTACGTGTAGTATGTCGCGAGTAGGTTTCATATCTTTTAATGGTGGGATACGAATGGTGTCGGCCTTTATTATTCGGAAGGTGAAAGGTGAGTAGAGTAGGGCGACATCTATGCCACGCCTATCGTTCGAGGCTGTCATAATGTATTGGTAATGTGCTTTTCGTAGTAGAGAACGTTCAGTAAGGTAAATCATTGTGCTGTCGTTCTCCACTTCGCACAATCCTATTAAGTCGGGCAGATAAGTCCTTGCAGAATCCTCACCACAGGAAATAATGCCTTGTCCCACTTTGTTCAGCTTCTCCCAATATTTTGTGCGTGTCCAATGGCGTGGTGAGTTGGGTGTAAACTCCAAATCGTTTTTCTCAGAATCGTGTTCCGTGTCAAATAAGTTTTCTACGTTCCATTCTACTATACGTAAACGTTCTTGCGCCATTATTGTGCAAGGAAGAAGGCTAAGGAAAAGCAAATATATGTGTTTCATGGTTGGTTAGTAAGTTATTAGTTGAGAATAGTGAGCTGTTGCCGCACGCTTTCTTCGTGTATGATTTCGAGAATGCGAGCAGCAAATTTAGCATCTATTCCACAAACTTTTGCTTGTTGTGCACACTTTTCCAACATTTCGTTGTAGCGTTCCGATTGTAAAACCGTCATATTGTGCTCCTTCTTAAATTTGCCAATCTCGCGACAAAGCTTAAAGCGTTCGGCAAGTAAGTTTATCAACGAACTGTCCATTTCGTCTATCTGTGAGCGTAGTTGATGCAGTTCTTCGCTTGTGGTGTGCTTGTTGCGCACGATAAGTTGCGAAAGAATAAGGTCTAATTGCTCGGGCGTTACTTGTTGTTCAGCATCGCTCCAAGCTTTGTTAGGGTTACAGTGGGTTTCTATTATAAGTCCGTCGGCACCTAAATCAAGTCCTTGTTGGCAAAGTGGTGCAATAAGGTCGCGCCGTCCACCGATGTGGCTGGGGTCGCAAATAATTGGCAAGTCGGGTATGCGGCGATGCAACTCGATGGGAAGTTGCCACATTGGTAAGTTGCGGTATATTTTCTTTTCGTAACTCGAAAAGCCACGATGAATAACGCCCAATCGTTTTATACCTGCCTGATTCAAACGTTGCAGTGCACCAATCCATAGTTCAAGGTCAGGATTTACAGGGTTTTTCACCAAGACTGGAATGTTCTTTACACCGCATAGTAGGTCGGATAAGGCTTGTATGGCAAACGGATTGGTTGTGGTTCGTGCACCAATCCACAGTATGTCCATATCGTATTTCAGAGCCAACTCCACGTGTTCTGGTGTTGCCACTTCGGTGGCGATAAGCATACCTGTTTCGTCTTTCACTCGTTTTAGCCAAGGCAGAGCTTTTTCGCCGTTGCCTTCAAAGCACCCAGGTTTGGTGCGTGGTTTCCAAACACCTGCTCGGAATATCTTGCAGCCATTAGTTGAAAGTTGTTGAGCAGTATCCATTACCTGCTCTTCGGTTTCTGCAGAGCAGGGGCCTGCTATTATGATGGGTTGGTTTTCTTTATGTGGAAGTTCTAACGGTTGTAGTTCTAATTCCATTATAATAATATGTTGTCCGTTATATTTTTGAACTAAAAACCATACGGATTCATTTGTTTATACTTGTCATTGAGTTGTTTCACAATATTTTCTTCTACATTTTCTTTACCATCTGTTGGCATCAGCTCTTCTGCTCTTTCGGCATCTTCTTTTGCTTTCGCCTCGTTTCCTACTAAAGAATACATTTCGCTGCGTTCTTTAAATGCAGTGTATGAAAATGGGTTGGCATCAATGGCTTTTGTGAAATACTCTATTGCCTCATTGTTGCGAGTGGCTGCTCGTTCGATTCTCGCTTTTAATAGTAGTACATCTTCGTTATCTTCTGTGTGTTCCAACAACCAATCAGCATCTGCTTCAGCTTCGCTTAGCTGCTGAGTGCGTAGATAGGTTTCTCCGCGTAGCAAATATGCGTTGCCTTGCTTGTTATCTATAGAGATGGCTTTTGTTGCCATCGCAATTGTGTTTACGTCGTCGCCTTGTCCTTTGCATGCTTCGGCATATAGGTAGTGAGCTGTTGCATTTTCCGAGTCTAAGAGAATTGCTTTTTCACACGCTGTAGCCATTGCGCCATAGTTTTCCATCATAAAGGCTATGTTTGCCATGCGAATAAATATTTGGACATTGTCGGGTTGTGCCGTGCTTAGTATTTGCAGTTCTTCGTAAGCCTCCGAGAACATACCTTTTGAAGTATAGACGATGGAAAGGTGGTCGTGAATTTCCAAGTCGTCTTTTATCTCCAGTGCATGTTTGAAACATCTTATTGCATATTCTACTTCACCAGTTTTCATGGCTCTAACGCCATCGTATTTCAATACATCGAAATTTTTTGCTTCGTTTTGTACTTTTATTTCTTCTTTGGTTTCTTCTTTGCCACCAAACAGCTTCTGAAAAAAGTTCATACGTGTTTTATTTTTATTTATGTTTAACGAAGGAACTAACCATCGTCTTTAAGTTGTTCGTTATTTATAATATGCAAACTTACATATTTTTTTCGACATATCAACCTGTTTACAGCACTTTCAATGTGTATTTAATGCAGACATAAAGCAACAGAACAGTGAAGGATAAAGTTGTCCAAAGTACAAGGTAGGGCTTTACAATCAACAAAATTTCTATTAGAACAAGCATCAGAACAGTAATTACTTTCAGCCAACTGATAAGTTCTACTCCGATTTTCTCTTGCTCTTTCCGACTGTGTTTCTTTGAGTTTGGAAAGTTGTAGAGTTGAGGATTTCTCTCCAACCACCACGTCAACAGATAGATGAGCAAAGCGATAGCAGGGAGTATAAATAGTTCCCATTTGGAGCCATAGTTGTCCACTTCGCCGTGTATGTTTATGTGTAACGGAATGATTTCTACATTACTAAAACCAACAATAATGGCAAAAGAAAAGCCAATGCCTAAAGTTAAAATAGGAAGAACCTTTTTTATAATAATACTCAATATCATAAGTTTATGGTTTTATAAAGATATTTTTCTAAGATTATTATCAGCAGTAATATTGTCTTTACCCTTGAAATAGGGTATTGCAAAGATACGAAATTTAGTTGTAGCGATGGAATAATGATGCTGAAAGTTTTATTTTGTGGGAAGATAGCTGAATAATTATTGGGCGAAAGTTCAGTATGAGTCTACTTTTCTGATTGTAAAAAAAATATAATATTCGCGATTATGTTAACATTTGATATTGAGGATAAATAGAATAGCTCGCCAGCTATTTTTACGTTGTTCAGTACCTTTTTATATAAAGCTCAACTACTTTTTATTGATTGCTCAATACCTTTTTATAAAAAGCTGGCGAGCTTTTTATAATAAGTTCGCCAGCTTTTTGCAGTTTGCTCAATCACTTTTGCCTAATTATTCTATTGCTTTTGTTCAAATTTGTAAGTTTTCTGCTCTTTTTGCGATTGTTTAATGTGTTATAAGTTGCACACTAACAATACGACTATCGTGTTACTTGCTGAATATCTGTACCTTATATATTGCACGTAAATAGTTGCCTTTTTTGAGAGAGAGAATAAACTTATTTTAAAAAGTGACCTTCCTGCCCACTTTTACGCTCTAAGAATTAACACTTTTAGAAAGTAAATTCACCTTTTGTAACATTTAACGCTCAATATAAAAGCATATAGTTGTGAGATAGAAAATGAAAATTAAGGTTGCTTTATAAATCTGTGTTTTTCTATTTTCTTAAGTAGTAAAGTAGAGAAAAGAAAATCCCACTGACTCAATTTGTGAGTAGTGGGATTCTTATTAGTTTATAACGCATATTCTTCGCCATTAAGGAATACTTGGCGAATAATTGGCGTCGTGTAAGCGTAAGGAATAAAGTCGATTGACGGAATTGGGTCGGTAATGTAGAAGTTAGCTACCTTACCCACTGTGATAGAGCCGTACTCTTCGCTCAGTCCCATAGCATAAGCAGAGTTGATGGTTGCTGCATTGATGGCTTCGGCAGGCATCAGGCGCATCTTAATGCACGCCAATGATACGGCAAACTTCATATCGCCCGATGGTGTAGAACCTGGATTATAGTCTGAAGCTATAGCCATTGGTAGACCAGCGTCAATCATCTTTCTACCTGGAGCAAATGGCATGTTCAAGAAGAATGATGTACCAGGTAAAGCTGTTGGCATAGTTTCAGTGTCTTTCAGCAATTCAATATCACGGTCGTCCATCGCTTCAAGGTGGTCTACGGAGAGGGCGTTGCATTCAACACCTACTTCTACACCGCCTGAGACAGCAAGTTCTTCGCCGTGAATTTTACCACGAAGACCATATTTTGCACCCGCTTGGAGCAGGCGTCGCGTTTCGTCAGGAGTGAAGAAACCTTCATCGCAGAAGACGTCTATAAAGTCAGCAAGACCTTCTTCTGCCACGGCAGGCAACATATCGTTGATGATGTGGTCTACATATTCGGCTTGGCGACCGGTATATTCACGACCAACAGCGTGTGCACCGAGGAAGTTGGCAACGACCTTGACAGGAGCAGTTTCCTTTATACGACGAATAACACGCAGCATCTTCAGCTCGTCTTTAAGATTCAAGCCGTAGCCACTCTTTATTTCCATCGCACCCGTACCTTTGCGAATAACCTCGTCTACTCGCTTCATCGCCTGTTCGTAGAGTTCGTCTTCTGAAAGTTCGTGCAGGCGGTTGGCAGAATTGAGGATACCGCCACCACGCTTTGCAATTTCTGTATAGCTTAAGCCACGTATTTTATCAACAAATTCGCCTTCTCGGCTGCCAGCATAAACAACGTGTGTGTGAGAATCGCAGAACGAAGGCATAACGGTTCCGCCTTCAGCATCTACAACCAATGTGCTGCGTCCTACTTGTGGCGTGTCAATGCGTGGACCGTAAGAAACGATGCGACCGTTTTCTACATAAAGGTAAGCATTTTCAATGGTGTTTAGTTGGGACATTTCAGCCCCTCGCAGGCATCGTTTACCTTCGTGTCCGATGCCTGCCAGTATGCCGATATTTGTTACTAAGAGTTTCATTTGCGGAGGAAATCTACTGACTTAGCAATGTGTGGTGCCATGAATTGGTCGTTTTCAACGAATGGCACAACCTTACGATAAGCCTCGAAGATAGCTTCGATGGCAGGAGAAGACTTCAATGGGCGACGGAATTCGAGTGCCTGTGCCGCATTGAAAAGCTCGATAGCGAGTACGCGCTCTGTATTCAGCACTACTTGATAGAGTTTTGTAGCTGCGTTTGCACCCATGCTGACATGGTCTTCCTGTCCTTGTGATGAAGGAATGCTGTCGGCAGAAGCAGGTGTACAGTACATCTTGCTCTGGCTAACAATAGAAGCTGCTGTGTATTGAGGAATCATGAAACCGCTGTTCACGCCTGGTTTTGCTACCAAGAAACTTGGAAGATCACGTGTACCAGATACAAGTTTGTAGATACGACGCTCTGAAATGTTGCTGAGTTCGCAAAGGGCAATGGCAAGAAAGTCCATTGGTTGTGCAATTGGTTCTCCGTGGAAGTTGCCTGCAGAGATAACGAGGTCTTCGTCTGGACAAACAGTTGGGTTGTCGGTAGCTGCATTTACTTCAATGTCGATTACGGATTTCACGTAGCGTATGGTGTCTTTTGATGCACCGTGAACCTGTGGCATACAACGGAAAGAGTAAGGATCTTGCACGTTTACTTTTGGTTGTTTAATGAGTTCACTGCCTTCGAGCAACTCACGAATACGAGCAGCTGTTTCAATTTGTCCTTGGTGAGGACGAACAGCGTGTACGGCGTGTGTGAATGGTTCGATACGACCATCGTAAGCTTCGAGCGACATTGCACCAATCTTGTCTGCCCAATCGCTCAATCGCTGTGCTTGGAGCAAGCACCAAACAGCAAATGAGTTCATATTCTGTGTACCATTGAGCAATGCCAAACCTTCTTTTGATACAAGCTGGATAGGCTGCCAATTCATTTTCTTCAGCATTTCCTCTCCAGAAATAACTTCACCGTTCATTTCTACACTGCCGATACCCAAGAGTGGCAAGCATAGGTGAGCCAATGGAACGAGGTCGCCCGATGCACCGAGTGAACCTTGCATATAAACAACAGGATAAATATCGTTGTTGAAGAAATCAATCAAACGCTCTACTGTTACCAATTGGCAGCCAGAGAAACCATAACTTAAGGATTGAATCTTAAGCAACAACATAATCTTTACGATTTCGTTGGGAACGCGGTCGCCAACACCACAGGCGTGCGACATCATAAGGTTTTTCTGAAGGTCAGAGAGTTGTTGCTTGTCGATAGAGATTTTGCACAACGAACCAAAGCCAGTTGTAACGCCATAGATAGGTTTATCTGATGTTTCAATTTTCTTGTCCAAGTATTCACGGCAACGAACAATACGATTGCGTGCGTCATCAGAAAGTTCAAGTTTAATGTTGTTTTCAATGATTTCACCAATTCTTTCAATAGAGAGGTGTTCTGCACTTATCTTATGTGTCATAATTGTATTTAAAAGTTAACTTGTTTCTTTAAAATGAATATTCACAGATAAGAATATGCCTTATCTGTGAATACGTTTGTTTTTACTTATATGCTTCGTTGATAATATCGTCATCAACAAAGTTTGGAAGTGTTACGGTTAAACCCGGTGTACGTTCCATTTCACGCTTAATGGCGTCAATAGAGCCCTTATTGCGTGCCCAGCTTCGACGAGAAATACCATTATTCACGTCCCAAAGGAGCATCTGACGAATGTGGCGAGCTGAATCTTCACCACCATCGATAACCATACCGAAGCCGCCATTGATAACTTCGCCCCAGCCTACGCCGCCACCATTATGAATTGAAACCCATGTTGCGCCACGGAAAGAATCACCAATAACGTTCTGAACAGCCATATCAGCGCAGAACTGTGAACCGTCGTAGATGTTGCTTGTTTCGCGGAATGGAGAGTCGGTACCTGATACGTCATGATGGTCGCGACCTAAAACAACAGGACGGCTAATTTCACCTCGCTTGATAGCTTCGTTGAATGCTAAGGCAATCTTTGTACGACCTTCCGAGTCAGCGTAAAGGATACGAGCCTGAGAACCTACAACAAGCTTGTTCTTGCCTGCTTCCTTAATCCAGTGGATATTGTCGTCCAATTGTCCGATAATGTCTGGAGTTGCAGTCTTGCGTATTTCTTCGAGAACTTCTGTTGCGATACGGTCGGTTGTCTCCAAGTCTTTAGGATCGCCAGATGAGCAAACCCAACGGAAAGGACCGAAACCATAGTCGAAGAACATAGGTCCCATGATGTCTTGAACGTATGAAGGATAGCGGAATTTGCCGTTTTCACCCATAATATCAGCACCTGCACGGCTTGACTCCAATAGGAAGGCGTTGCCGTAATCGAAGAAGTACATACCGTTGGCAGTAAGTTTGTTGATTGCAGCAACTTGACGGCGCAAAGACTCTTGTACTTTTTTCTTGAACAATTCAGGTTCTTCAGCCATCATACGTTTGCTTTCTTCCAACGAAACTCCTACTGGATAGTAGCCACCAGCCCAAGGGTTGTGGAGTGAAGTCTGGTCAGAACCGAGGTCTACGTGGATATTTTCTTCTGCCAAACGTTCCCAAAGGTCTACCACGTTGCCTACGTATGCCATTGAAACCACACGTTTTTCTTCAACAGCCTTGCGAATTGCAGGAATAAGCTCGTCGAGGTTTTCATGCAATTCATCTACCCAACCTTGTTCATGGCGTTTGCGAGCAGCCAACGGATTGATTTCTGCTGTTACGCTAACAACGCCAGCAATGTTACCAGCTTTAGGCTGTGCACCTGACATACCGCCAAGACCAGCTGTAACAAACAACTTCATATTGTCGCCACCAACTTTGCGTGCAGCATTCAATACTGTAATTGTTGTTCCGTGAACAATGCCCTGTGGACCAATATACATATATGAACCAGCTGTCATCTGACCATACTGACTTACGCCTAGTGCGTTGTCGCGTTCCCAATCGTCAGGTTTAGAGTAATTAGGAATTACCATACCATTGGTAACAACTACACGTGGTGCATTCTTGTGTGATGGGAAAAGACCGAGTGGATGACCAGAATACATAACGAGTGTTTGCTCGTCGGTCATTTCGCTTAAGTATTTCATAACTAAACGATATTGTGCCCAGTTTTGGAATACAGCACCATTACCACCGTATGTAATCAATTCGTGAGGATGTTGAGCTACAGCCTTGTCGAGGTTGTTCTGAATCATCATCATAATAGCAGCTGCCTGTTGCGATTTGTGTGGATATTCGTCAATAGGCCGAGCGTACATTTCGTATGTAGGGCGGAAACGATACATATAGATGCGTCCGTATGTATCTAACTCGTTAGCAAATTCTGGTGCCAGAGTTGCGTGGAATTTCTTTGGGAAATAGCGCAATGCATTGCGAAGTGCAAGCTTCTTTTCCTCTGCTGTAAGAATATCCTTGCGCTTTGGAGCGTGGTTAATAGATGTGTCGTATATTTGAGGCTCTGGAAGTGTCTCAGGTATGCCAGCACGAATATCTGCTATAAATTGTTCTTTAGTCATTTTATTATATCTTTTATAATTTGTCTTCTACAATCTTCATTATTTCAGTTTCAAGCTCATTAGCCTTCTTAATCAGCTCATTAGCCTCGCCTACGAGCTTATCAGCAGCTTCACGGTCTTTCAATCCCGATGCATTGATCTTAACGTTCAAACCTGCACCTAATACGGCTGCACGAGCTGCGAGTACACCTACACCTGCATCTGAAACACTGTTTGGATTGCCTTCTTCTGCCATAGCTTTGCAGAGTTCAAATACTTTGAATGATGCTTGCATTGTGTGCAAAGGTACTTGTGTTGCGAACAAAGTTGCAGCTTGGATTGCAGCAGAACGAGCTGCTTTCTCTTCGTCTGTCTTTTTAGGAAGACCAAATGCCTCCATAATGCGGTTGAAAGCTTCGGTATCTTCGTCTACGAGTACCATTAATTCTGCCTGAATCTTCTGTCCTTTGTCAGCCCAGTTGCTAAATTCTTCCCAACGGGCGTCCCAACCAGCCTTATGGCTTGATAGGTTGGCAACCATTGTACCCAATGCAGCACCTAAGGCTCCCATATAAGCAGAGATGGTGCCACCACCAGGAGCTGGTGATTCGCGTGATGTTTCGTCAGCGAAGCCTTTCACTGTAAGGTCTATAAGTTTTGCGGTTTTGTTCTCGTCTTCCAAGAGATATTCGATAACCTTTTCGCGTGGGTTAAATTCTTTCAAATCGTCCAATCCCATAGACTTAATTGCAATCTGCAAAATATCTTCTTCAGGAATACCTGTAGAACGATTTTGTTTTTTCAGGAAGTATTTACCTGCTTCTATTAATGTGCGTTTTGGTATCAAACCAACTATTTCTGTACCAGTTACACGAATACCACGGTTTTGTGCGCAACGACAAACTTCATCAAATGCAACGTGTAATGGAGTAACGTTTATGTCGGTAATATTCATTGAAACTTGTGCAATGCCATATTCGTCGATGAACCAACCAATTGCCTTTGTGCCTTTCAACGTACCTGGAATCATAATGGTTTTTCCATTCTCATCTTTCATTGGTTTACCAACAGGTGAACCACCTTCACGTTGTGGGCGTCCCTTTTCGCGTACGTCGAATGCAATTGCATTTGCACGGCGAGTAGAAGTGGTATTTAGGTTGAAGTTTGTAGCAATAAGGAAGTCGCGAGCTCCCACAGCTGTACAGCCTGTACGTGCAACGCCTTCGTCCCATGCACGAGCTCCAAAGTCGGGTGCTTCAGCTTCAACCGTCATTCTTTCTGCTAAACCTTCATATTCTCCTTTACGGCAAATAGCGAGATTACGGCGTTCTGGAGTTCTTGCAGCAGCTTCGTAACAGTAGCAAGGTACTTTAAGCTCGTTAGCAATTCGTTCTGCCAACTTGTGTGCTAACTTAGCACATTCTTCGAGTGTGATACCTGCAACTGGAATTAATGGGCAAACATCGGTTGCACCCATACGTGGGTGAGCACCGTGATGTTGGCGCATATCGATGAGCTGAGCAGCCTTCTTTACACATTGAAATGCAGCTTCTAATACTGCGTCAGGAGACCCAACAAAAGTTATTACAGTGCGGTTTGTAGCTTCGCCTGGATCCACGTCGAGTAGTTTTACACCTTTAACGCGTTCAATTTCGTCAGTTACTTGTTTAATAATAGCTTTGTTACGTCCCTCACTAATGTTAGGAACACATTCAATGATCTGTTTTTCTTGTACCATTTTTATTTTGTATATTAAATTTTTTAGGCGTAATTTCTTTACGGTGTAAAATTAAGAATAAGGTTGGAATCTACAAAATATTTAGGCTTAAACTATTCAAAAAATGCAGTTTTACATCAATGATTGATTGAAAATAGCGTTTTATTATAGAAAATGATATATTCCTTTGAGGCGTATAGGTCATTTTTCAGGCTGCTCTATAATAAAACAAAATATGTTTAGAATCTAATTACCAATTTGGGTTTAAGTGTTCTTTAAGGTGTAGAGAATGAAGGACGAAAGAAAGGTTTTTTCGTTTCCAGCTTGCAGCCCATTATGTTTTATTCTTTGTTGTCTTATTAATTATCTGGCGAACACAATGCATTGGGAACATTCTCTGATGTACTTTGTATCAACGATATACTGATTATACAGTATTATTTACGTGTAAGTAAAACTTTATTTACATGTAAGTAAAACTTTACTTACGTGTAAGTAGAACTTTATTTACGTGTAAGTAAAACGCTGTTTGGCGTTAGAAACAATGTTCATTACATATATAAAAAGCTGCGCATATATATAAGAAACGATGGTATGTTATGAGAGAATTATTGTAAACTCGTATTATCAACTTCTTCTATACACAATTTATAGCTGCAGATTACAAGGTTGGCGTACTACAAAATATGTAAAGACGGAGAGAAATAAGATGGGCGGAGATGTTTTGTTAAATGTGAGCCAATAATTAAGGTATCCACAGGCTTTCTTTAATGTGTTGCTGACATCAATAGCACGACATAGGATACTTGCAAAGATTTTCTATTATCAATAAAATGCACTTTTAAAGCGTAGGCATAATCAATTATTCACTCTCCTCTATAACACCTATATTTAATAGTAAAACGTTTTGGATATTGATGCTAACAAAAATAGCTTAAAGAATGGTGCGAGATAATTCAGGCAATTAAACTTGAGTGAATATAAAATAAGGTGAAATAAAAGAATTCTCTTCTAAATAATCTCTCTTTCGAAAAAAAAGACTACTTTTGCAACAATCGTATAAGATAGAACTACGTAAGTAGATACACCTAAAATTAAGAAATATGAAACGTCTAATTTCTACACTACTAGTTTGTTTTTTCTTTCTTGCGCTGTTAGCCCAAGAAGTAAAGACTTTTGAATTACGAAATAACACTGGTATGAATGCCGTAGTAAGCAACTATGGTGCACGTGTTATGAAACTCGAAGTACGTAATTGGAATGGTAGATTGGAACCAGTGATAAAAGGCTATGCACACATATCTAACTATAAAGACGACATAACACTTGGCGCTACACTCATAAATAATGCTGAAAATGCTCCCCTTGTATTGGCAGATAAAGTATGGGAGGTAGTAAATGTTGAAAGTCAGACAGCAACATTTCGTTGTATTACCGATATTATTAATGGTGAACATAAAGGCAAATTAAAAGTAACTGTAACCTATACGCTATCCGACCAGAATGCTCTTGATATTGATTATAATGTAAGTTCTACAATTTCAACACACTGTCAAGTTACTAATGGTATTGTTTTCAATTTGTCTGGCGATACTAATCGTTCCATCTTAAAGCAATATTTGTGGATAGATTCATATAAAACGAATGCTTTGAATGCGAACCAGAAATTAGCCCATAAGCAAAAGAAAATGCGTTATACCTCATTAGACTTCAATCAGCCACGTGAGTTGGGAGAGCGCATAAATAATTTCCAGAATGGCTATAACCACACATTTCAATTACGACATCCATCTAAAACACAAAATCCAGCTGCAATTCTTTTTGACGAACAGAGTGGGAGAGTTATGACAGCTCATATATGTGAACCATCTTTACACATAAACTCTTATGGGAAATTAAGTACAGGCATCTCGTTTCAACCCATTCGTGAAGGTTATGATGGCAATAAAAAAGAAATAAATACGGCAATATCGCCAGAAAAAGAGTTCCATTCTACAACCGTATTTGCTTTTTCTACAGACCCTCCATTGATAATGAGAAGAGAACATATTGTTAAATAGATAGGCAGAAAAGATTAAATACTTTTAATTTTCTTGGTAATTAAATGCCAAAAAAGTAATTTTGCAATGTATGAAGAAGATATTTGTCATAACGATAGCATTATTCCTTGGTTTAGAAATATATGCACAAGATATTTCTAAAAGTAATATAGATACGATAGTTGTTGCACCTATAGTATCTCCACATTTGCAAGGAGCTAGGAAAGCAACAGAGGAAGAGAAAGAATACGCACGTCAGTTAGCAGAAGAACGCAATCAGCACCAGACGCCCCAAAACTTACAATCTTTCGATGAATATAGTGGAACTATAAACAATAATGATGTTTACTATCCTTATTGGAATTATGGTGAAGGATTTGATTTATGGCGTTTGCACAAAGGTTTGAATGTAAATCTTAGTGCATCTGTATTTGCAAACTTAGGACGTGGATATTCTCATAGTGCAGGATTTACACAAGATGTGTCGTTAATGTATGTAACCGATTTATCGCCAAAGGCAACATTGGCTATAGGTGGTTATATAAATAATGTAACCTATAGTGGCTCTAATTATACAACAGCAGGTGTTAATGCGTTGTTTAATTATCGGTTTAATGATCATTGGAGTGCATATTTCTTTGTTCAGAAAGCATTTAATTCTGGCAACTTCGCTCCATGGGCAATTGGAAATTATGCTATTGATGGATACGCAATGGGACTCTCGCCTATGTATTGGGGTAGTGGATTCCTCCCTTATATGAGTAGTGCTTATGGAATGCCTATGTATAAGTTTATGGATAGAATAGGTGGTGGCGTTTCTTACCAATGGGGTAAACATAAACAAAACTCACTATCTATAAGTGTAGAATACGACCGTTTGCCTAATCAGAATAAAGGATTGTACGATTTTAACCGATACAGCTATCCAGTAAGATGAGATAAAAAACTCTCTTTTCTATTAAGAAATAAGTAGTGATAATATTAAAGAAGTAGACAAAAAAGAGTTCAATGATTGCTTTTCGTATAGGTAAATAGCTGATTTCTTTAAATTTCTTATTCTATTTGTTTAATTATTAGTACTTTTGCAAAATAAAAAGAGTGCAGATTCCTAATTGCTGTCTCGCAGCAAGAAAGTAAAGAAAACGAAGTTTGTATCTTGTTACTCGTTACATTTCTTACTGTACGGGAGTTGCAATTATCCCTGCACCCATTTGTTTGCAAAGATACAACCATTATTTGTTTGCTGCAATACTAAATTTTTGGTATTTTGAAATACCTACTTTTAGCTATTGTGTAACTCACAGAAATGTTCTTACTTTGCAGAGATATTGCAATAAGAAGACAACGAACATCTGTCGTTTCTTTCAAAAGCAAGTTTATCTTATACAAAAAGATAATGAATAAAAAACGACCTAAATGAAGAATCATAAAATGTATGAAGCTGATGATAAGATGATATCTCTTATCAGCGATAATTACGACCTGCTTCAAGCCTTAGGCAGTTTTGGTATTAATTTGGGCTTTGGAGATAAAACAGTTCGTGAAGTCTGCGATAGTCAGAATGTTGATACCTATACTTTTCTGTCTATCGTGAATTTTACAATGAATGGTTATAAAGATTATGATGATGCCGATAGATTGTCAATACCTACTTTAGTGAAATATTTGAAGGCTTTTCATACTTATTATTTAGACTTCCAATTACCATTCATTCGTAAAAAGCTTGTGGATTCGTTAGACGAGAATGACAATTTAGCCCGACTTATTCTAAAATTGTATGATGAGTATTCGCACGACATTCGTAATCACATGCAATACGAAGAAAAAACGGTTTTCCCTTATGTTGATTCATTATTAGCGGGTCAAACAAATAGTAATTACGATATAGAGACCTTTTCTAAACATCATAAGCAAACAGATGTAAAATTGCATGAACTTAAGAATATCATAATTAAATATCTTCCATCTGATGCACATCGTAACAGTCAGCTTACAGCAACATTATATGATATCTACCGTTGTGAGGATTGGCTCGACCAACATGCAAATGTTGAAGATGAAATATTTATACCTGCTATTCGTCATCTGGAGATGAAGAGTAAACAGAATGATGTTTCTGTGAAAATATCTAGTATGCTTAGCAAACAACCTGATATGGGCGAGACCCTAAGCGATCGTGAGAAAGATGTGATTATTTGTGTAGTTCAAGGAATGACAAACAAAGAGATAGCCAATCATTTGTGTATCTCAACGAATACTGTGATTACGCATCGTAGGAATATTGCGCGTAAATTGCAGATACATTCTCCAGCAGGTCTCACTATATATGCCATTGTAAATAATTTGGTAGATATAGGTACTGTAAATCTGTAGTAAATGTTGTTTTTATATCACAAGTAACATTAACTCGCCATAATTAAAAATAAAACAGTTCTCTTATGGATATGAAAAGAATGATGGGCGGACGTCCACGTATTGCTGTTATTGATCCTAATACACTAGCTGTATTAGGATTGAAGAATATTCTACAAAACGTACTTCCTATAATGGAAGTAGAAACTTTTTCTTCTTTTGATGATTTCTATACAGCTAATCCAGATTCGTTCTTTCATTATTTTGTTGCACAAACTATTGTCTTGGAGAACAGAATATTCTTTACTGAGCGTAGGCAGAAAACAATTCTATTAACTGTTTCAAAAGACTCTAATTCTCAGTTGTCTGGTTTTCACTGCATATGTGTAAGTGTAGATGAAGAAGAGCTAGTGCGTAATCTGCTTATGGTGGAGCAATATGGACATGCTGGAGGTAAGAACTTACCAGAATTACCACAAGCTTTAAAGAACAAGATATTAAGTAATAGAGAGATAGAAGTTCTTTCTTTGGTAGTGCAAGGGTATATTAATAAGGAGATAGCACTCAAACTCAATATTAGTTTGACCACAGTTATTACACATCGAAAAAATATTATGGAGAAACTTGGTATGAAGAGTGTTTCTGCATTAACAATCTATGCTGTTATGCATGGATATGTAGATATAAATAAAATTTAGGCTCTCAAGACTATAAGAATGGTGATAGTAGAAAGCCTAACTTCCCTTTTAGCTTTTGCCAAGGAGTTCTCCATTCATTCCATTTCTTTTCTGTTAGTTTAAAGCACCTCTTCTTTTGACTTTCAAAAATAGTATCTAATTCTTTTGTAACTTCTTTATCTACGATTACAGCATTAACCTCTCTATCCCATCTTAAACTTCTAGCATTTAGATTTGCCGAACCTATTGTACAGAAATTCCCGTCTACGAGTATAATTTTTGTATGATGAAATCCCGGTTCGAACAGCCAAATGGTACAACCATCTTTCATAAGTTTATGTGCGTTGTAGTAGCCACAATCAGGTGTTAGTGGTATATCGCTTTTGACACTTAGCATTATTTCTACTTTTACTCCACGTTTAGCTGCATTCTTTAAAGCAGCTCTTAACTTCGGACTGAGTGTAAAATACGGATTAATAATTTTTATGCTGTCTTTTGCATCGTTGATTGCTTTTTCGTAAAAGAAACGAATTATATCTTTCGTTATGTGTGGCTCACGGTTGAGTATGCCTACCATTTGATGGCCTGCCGATTTACAAGTGTCTACTTTTAAACCTTTTATATATTCTGCGTTGCTTATTCCACGATAATACTTGGCTCCATGAATATTCTGACCAGATACTTTTTGCCACATTTGTAGAAATATCTTCTGCAATGTGTTTACGGCATCTCCTTCTATTCTACAGTGCATATCGTGCCATTCTCCAACTACTTTTGTACCTTTTATATAATAGTCAGCTACATTCATTCCACCTGTATAACCAATTTTTCCATCAATAACAGCAATCTTGCGATGATCTCTGTTAAATATATCGTGTATCCATGGAAAGGCTATTGGTTTGAATTCATATATCTCAATGCCTTTTTCCCTGATTTCTCTTAAATGCTTTTTACGCATTGGTCGGTTATTACTGGCATTACCAAATCCATCGAATATAGCTCTAATTTCTACTCCTTCTTTTGCTTTTCTTGCTAAATGGTTAATAAGTTCTTTATTTATAGAGTCGTTTCTGAAGTTGAAATACTCTAAATGTATGCTTGAACGTGCCTGATCTATGGCTTTAAATAGGTCGTCGAACTTCTCTTGTCCAGTTGTCAACAGTGTTACTGAATTGTTGTTACTGAATTGTATTCCTTTCGTTTTAAGTTGTTGGACTATTGAAGAGTCGGAACTTATTCTTTGAGAAGGTTGTGTCTGTATAGTAGAAACTGCTATTATGGGTTGTTCGACAAAAGTAAACCATAATAGTAAGATAGTAACTAGAAGTGGGGTTCTCTCTATTTTCTTCACGTATTCGTTATTGTATTTTCTCTTATCAGTTATATTTATTACAATGTATTGTGTTCTTCTTTGTTTAACTACTACGATAGTTAAAGCATACAACTGTAATGATCAACAACACCTAATAGTTTTCGTTCCTTATTGCAAACCAATACTGTGTGTATTTTATATTTGTGCATAATGCTTTGTATTTCGGTTATTTTTGTATTCGGGAGAACCATCTTTGGTGTTCTTGTCATTATGTCTTCTACTGTTTGATCAAAGAATTTTGCTTGCCATTTCTCCATCGCACGACGTATATCGCCATCGGTAATTAGTCCGATAACCTTATTATTCTCCACAGAAACGCCTAAGCCTAACTTACCGTTGCTAACGTGAATGATGGCTTCTCCTAAGTGCATTTCTTTTGGAATGATGGGTAAATCCTCTGAACGCATAACGTCTTGAGCTGTTGTAAGCAAGCGTTTGCCTAATTCTCCGCCTGGGTGGAACTGTGCAAAATCTTTCGGACGAAATTTTCTGACTTCCATTAGGGCAATTGCAAGCGCATCGCCCATAACCAAAGCGGCTGTAGTGGAGCTTGTCGGAGCAAG
>FLSE01000186.1_pt1 | contig 22156 bp, 29 predicted proteins | sample 1550461 | NCBI WGS metagenome assembly FLSE01 (sample SAMEA4031758, study PRJEB14383) | metagenome | biome: human; feature: oral; material: saliva | place: Philippines | collected 2014 | reverse complement strand
TCTCCAGCTTTAACGCGTTTAAATATAAATGTTGATCCCAAAGAGTTTGTAAAAGATTCATCGTGGTCGTCGGTTGTGTTATCGTATAGTTTTTTATCTATACTTCTATATGTCCCCATATAGCCCAGCATACATCATCACTATAAAAGTGTCGGGTGTTCGTGGATGGATTATATTTATTCACCATCTATGCGTTACACTGCCATACTGCCTTTCGCAATCAGTATGATTAGCACGGAATTGTCTGTTCGAGATGTTTCCCGTTTTTACCCGATTTTAGACCCGCTGACATTACGCGTACGGGTCACAATTATGAGTAGAGATATTTCTACATAAGAAAGTATGAGTATCACACTCAAAGTTATATACAAATCCAGTATATACTGATTTGTCTATCTTTTCTATTTTTAACAAAATCTTATTATTGACGAATTTTATATTCATCTTAGATTTGCTTTCACAATCAGATAGCTTTAATACTTGTATCTTTCTACTTTCAAAAACAACATTGTTTAGCAATTTCTTATTATCATCTTTTGCAATGTTAATCCTATAAGATTGCTTAGATATTCCTCCAAATCTGTTTTTACATTGTTTCTAATGTATTACAATTGAATTTTTTATTTTTAATGAAAATAAAATATCCTATACATCTTCTAACAGCTCAAGATTTACACTTGTAAAATTAACGCGAACTTTACCATTGTCATAAAACACAGATCCATCAGAATCTAAATATCCCTATATAAAAGCATATCTCAATGATGGAACAGCTTGTTTTATCCATTCTGGTATACGTTTATTATATGCAGTAGTTCCTATTTCATTTTGTAATATTAACGCTAATTCTTTATGCGTAAATCTTCTTGTATTCTCTTTATCTTTATGAACGTGTATACACTTTCTGTTAAAAACCTTTTGTATAAGAGTGTCATAAAAGTTAGCCAAATCATTTTCTGCTTTACCGATAGATAAATATATATCGTGAGAATTGCGGTTTATATTAACAAAACCATCTCCGATAAATAAACCTAAAAAATAAAACAATTCAGCTGTACAATTTGGAAATTTATTTAATATCTATTCTAAGCCGTTTTCAAACTTAGCTTGACAATCATACCCATGGTATCTATTTGGAATTTCTAACCAATCTCCAGCATTTATATCTTTTGCTTTTACAAATCCTTTGTTATGAATTAGAATAGGATGCTCAGATGTAAATGTTGTAGTTCTGAAAGAACCATAAGGTTTTATTTTATATATAGACTCGTTAAACTTTTCATATATTTGAACATTTCTAATATCAACAAACTAACCATCTTTGTTTATAAGCTTATCATCAAGAGTTACATCTTCTACATTTACTAACCCTCTTTGTGTACATACTTTTTCTCCTGGCGTTAAACACCCTCCTATATATAATCCAAATGGAGGATCTTTAATTGGATATTCCCATATCACAATTGAACCATGTGGTTTATCATCTTTCTTTAAATGATATGTTGTTATATCTCCAGACTTCTTCTCAGTAGCTTTAACCTACCCTTCTCCATCCCAAGCTAAGTCTACTACATGCTTCATGTTTCGTAGCTTTTCATTTGTTCTAATACGTGTTAATTGATTCATTAACAACTATCTTGGAAAGATATTCTTACCAAGTTCCAATACAGCTTCCTAAGGCTTTAAAGGACGCTCTGATATAAATCTATCAATAGATGTCTGAGATGCACCACCATTTTTTACTTTGTTTCTTTGAGCAATAAGTTCTTCTATAGCTTTCTCTTTAATACTGTTACCATACTAATCCATGAACTTCTACTTACCATTCTCATCAGTAGATTCCATATTAGACCATGATGGAACAAAGAATCCACATTTAGTCTATTCTTGACCATCATCCCAAATGTTCGGAAAAGCCAAACAGTTGAACGCTTCTGGCTTATAGAATAAATTCTTAAGACCATCAAACGACGAATTATGTGTAATAATTCCATTTACGATATACGTTTGTGTATTTGAAACCTATATATTATAAACAGTCTATAACCCTAAGTCTTTTATGTTAGAAATAGTTTCATATTCAAATTTCTATTTTCTCCATCGTTTTCTACTTGTACAAATGTTTAAAATTTGATTCAGTTTATCTTTTTTGTATTTAATCTTTGGTTTTATTTTGTTGCAAAGCTATATTAGACTGTCTTTATCAACAACTTCTACATTGTAATACGGATTAACATCTCTGATTTTGCGATTTCTATTTCTCTATTGTTTTTTCTAAATAGACGCATGTATACCTAATTTTTGATATAAATCTCTTATCTATTTTGCCATTTCCAAGCATATTGTAGAAATCAAAACAACAGTATATGGCATTCTATTTCCAGACATTTTTCTTATACTAATATTTCCATCAGTATCAATTAATCCAGCTAACAATTCACAACAATCAGATTCTCTTGATGAAAAAATACAATCAGGTAATCTTTTGTTCAATTTAGTTTGTCCATAAATACCAACATTCCTTAGCTCGTCTCTAATTCCTAAAATAGACAAACATCTTAACGTTCTTCCATCTTTCGTTGGTTTTTGTTTACCATTATCAGTACATTTGTATTTATTAGTAACATACCGCAATACTTCTTCATCACAATTTTTTAACCGTGGTGTACCATTATATGTACCATCACCTATCAATAAGCCTATTAAATATGGATCAAACATCTTATTATTTGTAAAATTAGGAATATTCTAAGATACTGCAATAAGATCACCAACTTTTAAATCTCCAGCATCGATCCATTCCCAAATTCTACATTCATTTGAATCAACTCTATTACTTGCATATATTGGATGATCTATACTACAGTTTAAATTGCGATATTGTTTCGTTTCAATATGTACACATTGTTTATCAATAGGATCACCTATATGTTGTATTTGTTCAGATACAGATTTCTACTACTGTTCATTATATGAAGCTATACCATCAGATATATGTATATCTTCAATATTTAATAATCTCCCATCATAGCTATATACTTTACTACCAGCCATAACACAACCCTCAGTACCACCAGTACCAAAAGCAATCAAAAGACCAAAAGCTACACCGTCGTCAGTTTCTACAGCAGGCTGTTCAACTCGCCACGCTGTTTCAAGATTAGGGAACTTACCACCCTCTTCAAATAGTACAAGTTTACCACGAGTACCACGAAGTCTTTCAGGATCATTCTTAAGTGTGATACCTGTTATGCTCGACAAGTAACCTTGCTCAGTCTACTTACCAAACTCATCAGTAATCTTAAAACCAGCAACACGTTCCATACGTGTGCTTGTAAGACGTTGTTTTGACCAAGCTGTATTCTTGTCTATAAAATCCATTATTTGCCAAGCTTTAGTAAGAAGACCATCACCAATCAAGAACTTCTATTCTGAAGCTACAGCAAAACTTTTAGATCCAGGTATTAACTCATAATTACGTACTAACATAGATGCTCCTTTAAATGAGTATCCACGCTGTCTTGACTTAAGCACAACAAGATGCTTACCTTCAGTTTCAGCTTCTTCTATGGCGTTAAAATAATAGTAGTCATAATCCCAGAAGTTTGGGAACTCTAATATACGTTCACGTCTTGTACGTTTATTACCATATCTATCTGTATACTCAACCTCACTAAGTTTCATAATTGGGCTATAGTTAAGATAAAAATAATTATATCCACTTATAGCATCACCATCAGGAGCAACATATCCATATAGACATCTATTAGTTTCTTCATCCCAGTATTTTATATAATCAGTAGTTCCTGGAGGAGCTAATGTATAAGTACCGTGTTCTTTAAAGAATATAGCTGCCTATCTAAATTTATCACTATTATAAATCTTCTTATTAAAGTCAACCATAATTATTTAACTGTTTCATATAGACCGATAACACCACCACCTTTAACTTTACCAGATTCAAGCTGTTCTGCCTTAGCTTGCTTCATAGCTATATCTAATGATTTAACTACTCCACTAACATCTTTAAGTATTCGTGTGATTTTAAGTGCTGTATCTATATCCATACTACCTTCTGAATACTAATTCAGAGTTTCAATCAATCCCTCTGCTGCTGACTATGAAGATGAAAGCAGTCTGGTTCCAGGAGTCTATTGAAACTCCTGAAACCTTTTTGCTAATATCATCATTTCGGCAGTAGGTTTATATTTATCATCATTGAACATATCTTTGCCTACAACAGACTGTCTTTCTTTCTCTGGATAAGCCTCGTATGGACTATTCCATTTGTATAGCCAAATGATATATTCAATCTCTTTTAGCGCCTAAGATTTATCTTCAGCATTATTATAATACTCCTTAAATGGGGGTATTGCTAAATCCTAAGTACTAAGCTTTATTTTACCACCTTGTATATCAAACATTATTAAATCTTCTTAGCTAATATTTCACCTGCATGTATATTATCACTTGTAACACCAGTTACATATGGATCTAAATTATCAAGATCTTCTTTTGTTTTAGCAGTCCATACTTCAAGTGCGCAGTTCCTTGAAACAAATAAATTTACAATGTTAGCATCTGCAGTTTTAAGATTATCAATATTTACATCTACAAATAAATAAGCTTTAGATGCATCTATGTCATTATTAAATTCTTCTATCTTGCTAATTAATGTAGTAAGATTTGTGTCTGTGATTTTAAGCTGTCCAAAATACACAATACCATATCTATAGCTCTAATCCTACTTAGCCATAAGTCTTAATGTATATGGAGTTGAAGAAATAAATGTAGCATTACCTCTTAAACCGTACCTATTTACAATATCAAGAAGTTTTATAGCATATGGTTTACCATTATATTTTGCATTAGTAGTATCAATTGTATTAGCTTCCCACATATTGCCTTGTTTTATTTCAATATACGGATGTAAACCACACTCTTTACATAATTTACAGAACTCTTCAAGAGTATCAACTTTCTCTCCATTTGGACCATGGAACGCAAGTATTTCAGCAAGTGTATGCTGTTCGTATTTATAAGATGTATCTGTAAGTGTTGTTGTACCATTTGTATAACCAACAGGAATATTACTATCATGACTTACAATGAACTTACCATCCTTTGTCATATATGTATCAGTTTCTACATATCTCCATCCTTCTTTTGCAGCAGCTCTAAATGCAGCTAAAGAGTTAGCTCTTTCAAGTTTATGAAAACCTTGATGAGCTATACCACGCATAATTCTATCATCATTAGTATGATCTTTCTTAGCTTCTGTCTGAGCTGTAGGCTTAAATTCTGGATTAGACGTTCTTAACATTACTTTTCCAAAAGATGGTAATGTGTTTGTTTGAACACCAGGATTGTCGTTTAGATTAGCAACTAATATTACATATTTACCATCTACAGTAACTGTATATTTTTTAGCAGCTGTAGCCCAATTTGCTTCACCAAATGTACCATCAGCTTTTTTCCAACCAATATACATTCTTAAAGTATCAGGAATGGTAATTACATCACCTTGCTTTAAATCTGTTACGAAATAAACACGCTTTGAAGCTTGGTTTATATTCCACATCTATGTTGGCGAGATAGTAACATTTCCATTAATAAACTCTGATGTTATATCAACATCCCAATGGCCATTGCTATTTAAAGATACTGCTGTTTCTATGTCAGAGATAACTTGTTGTAATGATTTTGTATTATCATCAGAAACATTTGTACCATCATATCCTCCAACGCCATTTACGTATAATGCATTTATAGAAGTATTATCTGTAGTATTCTTCTTTGAAATTAATTCAAGAGCATTTAAATTACCATTTGACAAAGATCCAGCACCAATAGAAAACACGGTATTAAATTGATAATTACCTACAGTTTTATTATTGCTTACATTATAAGCGCCACTGGCAAACTCACAACTATTAGAGACTTTGTTTCCTAATCCAAAGCACTGAATGTTATTTGGATATTTATTAGTTGATGAAGGTTTGCCCTTTAAAGCTGTTCCAACAAATATAGAATTACTTCCTCCGTTAAAAATTGCATTTCCTACCAATATATTACTTCTACCATCAGATGTTACAGATGCCGCTACTACATAATAACATTCACTTAGCTTATTTAAGTTAGGATTATTCATTTCTATTGTATTATCGTCTATTCTTGTAAAATCATTAGATATTCTGGTTAAAGTTTCAGTGTCAGATATTTTTTCAAATACAAGTTTACTATCTTTAATATTAATAGCAAATCTATCTGTTATTCCCAAAAAGTCTTCTTTTAGCTAATATTCAATAATACTACCCTTTTTAACTAATAGTCTTAATTTACCACCAGGATTTTTCTTAACCTATATAGCAATTCTAAACCCTAATAAAATGTTATTAGACGCATTATTTGTTGAGTATAAACCAGATCCAATAGCAAGGTTATTTTTGCCTAAAATAACATTTATATTTCCAAGATTTAAGTTTGCATCTCCACTTACATGATTAAGTGAAAAATCTGAAGGATATTCTTTGCTCTATAAATCAATAGATAAATAACCATTTTCTTTTTCAGATAACATATTAAGCTGTGTTGTATATGACTTATTTCCAGTATTATCAACACTATATAAAACTTGGCTTGGTTTTATATATTTATCAAGATTTGAGCTTGTATTATTTGAATTACCACCTTGTTGTCCAGATGTCTACGATCCTGATCCCTATGATACTTGGCCAGCTAAACTTAATGTAGCATTAGCATCTAAAACATATCCTTTTGGATAACCTTTACTCTCATTACCGATAATAACATTAAGATTTTCTGGATATATTAAACCGCCACCAGTAAGTGCGGAATTAACTAATTTTGCTGTATTCATATTATTATATTAATTTAATCCCGCATCCATTATACGGTTTTATAATTATTTGTTATATTATTATTAATCAATGTCTTAGGATTCTCATGTACTACATAAGCATTACTATAGCCTCTAAATACATTACTAAATCTCTAATTATTAGAATATTGTGAAGCACTTGTGTATTTATTAGATGGGAATACTGCTATAAATTTAAAGTATCCCTAATTGGCATAATTTACATAATCCTAAACAAATGCACTATTTATATCTGTTAAGTTTGTAAACTTCTGGAATACAGAATTAAATACTACAGGATTTGCAGATGTACTTTCTGGAGCTTTAACCATAGCAAATACTCTACTAATATTTCCGAGTGTATTATTTGATATGTAATTAAATGCTGTAAATACCTGATTTGGATATACAGAAGTATTTGCGAACGTTCCATTCAATGATGTTATATTAGGAGCATATTCAAAGAAGTGTGGAGGTATTACATACACATCACTACTACTGCTACTCTTTGACACTCTGGTCAAACTTGAACATGTGTTAAACATGTTTGACAAGTCTTTCTTAAAGTTCTTAAATGGTAGTAACAATATATCTGGTATTCTACCTCTAAGACCAGATTCGTTGTAATGTGGCCACTATGGTCCACAGTTATTAAATATACTTGTAATATCACAATTACCATTACAATATCTAAACAAGTCTGGAGCACAACAGAAGTTTAAGCTACCATTAACAACATTATTACCTTGTCCTATTGATACTAATATTGTATTAGCGTCATGCTCGTAATCACCATTGTGTTTATTATCTTTAGTAGTTACACCATCATAAGACCACATTATAGTTTCATCAATATTGTCATAGCTTGTATTAATAGAAATAACGCCGCCTTTGTATATAAACTTAAATGGATTATAATTCTCATTGTGTATCAACTCTGGATCATTGTTTATATATGGCTCTATTCTACTATTTGCAAATGCATTCTACAAACCAAGTATTGATGTATTTGGAGCTTCAGTAGATACAACTTGTTTAAAGTATAAAATACCTTCTGGGCTTGCTACCTCTTCCCAATTACCAGCATTCTTACTAAACCACTTAACTACATTGTTAGTATTCTCCATCTTAACTTCACTACCATCATCTCTTACTATATTATATATGATAACCTTTTTGTTATCTCTATATTCAGAATCTGTAGTTAGAGTTCCATCTTGTATACCATAATAAGTATTACTTATAGTTCTACTACCATGATAGAATAGTTTATATGGTATATAACTCTAATTGCTTTCAGAGTATGATGAGTTTGAGAATATACCATTAGCATACTAAAGATTAGGACAATTAGCAAATCCATTAGATGTCAACTTATATGTAAACTTGACATCTCTAAACAATCCAACAACATTATTAAGCTTTGTATTATTTAAGAATAATGAACCTGGAAGTTCTACATGATTACCATTTATCTAATTAGGCATTGTTGTATATGCGAAGAATCCAGAACAATTCTAAAGCTTAGGACAGTTCTTAAATATATCATACGGGAATTGGCCGCTAACAACTTTAGTACAACCAGAACCAAACGTAGTCTGACTATAATTATTATCTATACAATCTATTGATGTAAGATTTACAAATCCTTTAAAAGAATCATTGTTTATATTAAAGATAACACCTCCATTTAATTTCTCAGAAGATAAGAATCCGTTTATTCTTGTAACATATTGTGGATTCTTAAATATTCTTGTAAAATCAATTGTACCATGACCGTAATTAGTTATAAAAGATACAGAAACTGAAGAAACATTTGTTGTTATGTTTATTGTATCATAATCTATATAATTAGCATTTACAAATCTATTTATATTGCTAAGGCTTGTTAAGTTCTTAAAGAAGTCTTTAAGATTACCATACAAAGATGGATTAGCTTTAAACGATTCATCAGGATTATCTTTTATTGCTGTATTAAACACATCAGATGTATTAAGCGCATTTGTATTGTTTACAATTACATTACTTGTACTACTTAATAAGTATTCAACTTTATTTATCTTATAGTCTTTAGAGCTATGTCTAAATAAGAATCTATCAAACACTCCAGTTGTAGGTCCAGTCCAAATATCACTAATATCAACAAGAGAATCTACAAGTGGGCTAAACAAACCATCATCTATAGTTACGTTGTCTCCTACAAAATGAGGAGAATATAACACCGCGCTGTTTCCCCAACATCCTGTAAACGTATCATGTAAAGAAGTAATACCTTTAGCAAGCTTAAACATATATCTATTAGGAGAGTTATCAGCTTGACTTGTTTTTTGAAACTTAGCATTCTATACAAAGTAGAACATTGTATCAAGATTCTTAAGTGAACCTAAATTCTACATTGTGTAATATATATCAAATAAAGTACATGCTGTACTAGCATACATTGACAATGCATTATCTACATCTTGGAATGTAATATTTGTCTGTTTATTTGATACGTTTATAGGCATAACAAAGTTATCATCAGGTATAGCATTGTTTGTAATAATTTCACTTGGAAGTTTTACAACATGTGTATTATCAGCTATAGCCTAAACATTCTTACCTTGGAAGTTAACGGTACTTGTAGTTCCATGTATAGAGAATTTAGATAATCCACTAAAACATTTGTTACACTTAATAACTATATTACCATATACTCTTAATAGATTTTCACACTTCTCAAAAGTATTAGTTATATATGCAGGTCTATTAGCATCTGTAGAGAATTGAATTTCTTTAACACCAGTGTTTGACTGTATATTAAATTCCTGTATGCTTGAAAAATCTGATAAATCAAGAAGCTAACTATTATTGAAATTACTAATAGAAGTGTTATTCAAATATAGTTTAAGTACATTCTGTTGGTTACAATTAGTAATATTAGCAGTCTTTAAGTTATAGTTATCAGATAGATTAATGTTTGTTAAACTACTTAAATCTGATAATGTAACAAAATTATCTTCTCTACCACCAACAAGCTAAGCGTTATTTACTATCTTAACATCAGATAGATTAGGACAGTTCTCTATATCTACAATCTCAAGATTAATATTACTATCAACTATAAGTTTCTGTAAGTTCTCACAATGCGTAATCTTTACACTTCTCAAGTTAGCATAACCAGTAAGATTTAGCTCTTTAATAGTATTACAATCTTCTATATATACAGAACTTAAGTTATTACATCCCGAAAGATCTAAATCTGGAAGATATTGCTGATGTATAAGTCTTAAGTCCATAATATTACTATTTGTTATATTAAGACTCTACAAAGGTACATTCGTTGGTATGAATATGTTTGTAATACAATTACTACCAGATATATCAATATCAGTTAACTTTGTAAACTTAGTCTTAGCATTAGTAGTACCAGGGTTCTATTCAATATCAAGATAGAATGAATCACCGCTAACAGCACATGCTGTATTTGCAAAGTTTATAGTTCTAACCTCTGATACGCTTGCTTGTCTAAATACATCAAGACTAAACTGCCCACTAAAGTACTTATTGTTATGCATATCTATAGTATGTATAGCTGGCAAACCAAGAGGATCAATATTCAACTCATTTATAGATTTAGCAATAGAACTAATCTTCATATTGTATAATGGAGTTAATTTATCTCCAAGTTCTATAATTGAATTAGAGTTATTAATAGTCCAAGTATAAGGACCACCCTACTGCATATTACCAACATTAACATAAGTCTTTGTATTGTTTGGTAGGAAGTAGAATGCTTGAACAGTATCACCAACAGCTATTCTTGATATAACTGGACAGTTAGATGTTACTGGCAAAGCGTCAACCTAAGTACCAGCAACGGTAGCATTAACTGTAACGTCAGTGTTATTCTTAAACGTCATAGCTGCTTGTCTCTTAGACATATCTCTCCATCTGAATAAACTATCCAAGAATACAACGTGTTTCTTAAGCCACGTTCTATTATGAGCTACCTTACGACCATGAAGCTTTACAATATCCTTAGCATTTGTAATGATGTTACTTGTAAACTGAAGCATATACTTAAGCTTGTAGTCATAGTTAAATATAAGAGATCCACAAAGCTCTGTTTGCTTTACAAAGTACTTATCTGTAAAGTAATTCATAAATGTATCATAACCATTAGCATTTGCTAAAGCTTCAGTAAAGCTTCTAAACTCATACCAATACTGTGCATATATAGAATTTACTGTATCTTGTCCATCTCTCCACTTTGCTTTTGTAAATGGAGTGTCAAGAGAAAGCCACAGTTTATTAGTATTTGCAGATACTGTAGTTTTAGACAAGCCTTTATCATGGTTAAACGTTTCAGCTACATATTTCATACCTTGTGTAGCGTTCTCAGATGTAGCTTGGTTTGTTATATACTTAATCCATACATCTGGGTCAATCTTAAGCTCTCCTTGGTTATCGCTACCATTAGCAGTATCAAGGTCATAGAAGTCTACATAGAATGTAGATCCGTCCCATGTTCTATATGTAGAGTTCTTACCAAAGTTATCTACAAGACCAAAGTAGTTACATATGATAAAGTATTTAAAAGCGCTATCAACGCTGAATCCCATATTATCACTAATACTATTAGGATCAACTATAATCTATTGTTTTCTATTTAACTTGCTATAATTACCACTTGAATCAACTGTATATTGATCATAAGAACCAGAGATCATAGGAATTGTATTAGATCCATTAACATCACTTGAATAACAACCCTCAATAGGAAGCTTCATGATGTTTGAAACGAACTCTTTAAAGCCAGGATAATCTGAAGTTCTTTTACCACTTGGGAATCTAACTTCATATTTCTGATTTAGAATATTATCATCATTCTACCAGAAGTCACCCTTACTTGTATCAAGATCTTCTGGAAGACTATTTGTTATTCTTTCAAATCCAACAAGTGAGTTAGTATCTTTAATCTCAATCCAAGCTGATTTATCTTGATCAAACGTTTCATCTATCTCTACATTGTCAGCATAGAATGGGAATGTTGTAACCTAAACTGGATTATGGTCTGTAGCATTCTTTATTGACTTAACCTACTTAAAACCTAAGTTTCTATGAGCGTCACGACCAATGTTAAATGAGTAAACTCCAAGAGGAGTTACAGACAATGTATTCTAAGCGTCTGTATAGAACTTTATAATAACAAACACAGGGAAACCTTCTACAGTATGTTTTAGTGTAGCAGTTGGCTGCTGTGTCTTAACATAAGGAGAATCATATACATTCTTTAAAGCTGCTGGATCAAATGGGAAGTAAGGATTATCCTTCTTACCAAGCTCTGTGTTTATAAACGATCCAATAGCTGCGTTATTAGCATGAGAGCTATCTACAATATCAGCTTTAAGTGTATAAGTTTGTTCTGGTATCCATGTTGACTTAGGAGTAAATATAGTACCAGTCGGCAATGTAATATTTAAGTTCTTTACTGAGTCTTTAAGAGTAGATGTACCCTGAAGGCTTATAGTAGCATTCTTAATAGTCTTTACAGAATTATCTGTATTTGAACCATCATTGCTAATACCAATTGGATCCCAGTACTGAACAACTTTATTCTCTGTTTCTGGTAATGTTACAGAAGAAGATGACTGTTGTTTAACAAATGAGTTAAATGACCAAGAAGAGTCGTTGCTAACATCAATAAGCATAATTGGAACACCAATCTCTTTTGCGTTCTCAGTAAGCTTATTTACATCAAGTCTATTATTAGAGTCAAGCAAGAAGTCTATAGTATATTGCTGTGCGTCTTGATTATATAACAAAGACTTAATATTACCGTCAGCATCTCTTGAACAGAAGTTCTTCTTTAACTCTGCATCAATTCTACCATAGTTAGGAGCACTGTTAACATAGTTTGTAGCTATAATGTTATTTATATGCTGACACATTATATCAAACTCATTAAGAGCTTCTGTGTAAATTCTAATATTATATATATTAGTATCACATTTATTTATTAAGTACTCCTTACCGCCTTTGATATATCTTCTACAACCTACATATAAACTATCACCCATCTTTATTCTGGTTGACAATTTACGTACTGCTGATACTACACCATCAAGGTATACCTTAACAATGTATTCTATATTACCATCAACTAATTGTGAGTAACAAACTATCGCAATATCATTATCAATATTATCTTCAAGCTCGAGAACTCTTTGGTTGTCAATATACAAACCGTGTACATCTATTGATATACCGTTTGTAATATCACCTAAGTTGTTATCAGCTACAGATACATCGCCAGAGAATAATATCGTTCTATTATCATCTGGATGGTAATCAGCGTGATAATGTAGACATATTGTATATACATCACCTAAAGATGATAGTAAGTCATCAAACTTATAATCTGAATTATCAAGCTTAAACTTATTTATAATACCAGTAGCTCCATTACTAACTCTGTAATAGAACTCTCCAGTATCCTTAACACTAATAGCGGATCTAACATTTTGCTTAACTGTTGACATGTTAGACTTAGCTACTTTTGATTTAAGCTTATATAAAGTATTGCTATATGGGAACTCATATGTACCTTGATTAAAGTTTCTTGCAGTCATATCAAAGATACAGTTGTTATACATATTAAATGTATCATTGATATAGTTAACCTTTGACTTAATAAACTTTACATAGTATATAGCTTCTGCTGTTTTATCACCAGCTTTAACTACTACTCTAACTTTAGACACTTTATCTTTTATAGCAAATTCTTTATTTGATACAGATATATAATCTTTAACAGTTTGTGCAAATATACCAGGCTAATTAGATCTAACTTGAGTATCATCAATAAATATATCATAGTTAAATGATGTTAACTGTGATACATATGGAGTAAACTCAAGATATAAACTACCATCCATATTAACCTCTACAGGATTATTCTAATCCTTGCTCATAACATTAGTTGAAATCATAATGTTATTTGATACAAGAGTTAATGAAGACTTAATAGTTTTAGTTATATTCTAATCTTGTTTATTTGTAAGAGTTTGTTTTACCGTATATACATCTATCCATTTTGTATCTTCCGTAAATAAGTCAGATAACTCTATGGAATTAGTCTACTGGTTTGTAGAAGCTACACTTATGTCATAAGATTTCTAAATAGTATTACTATTTCCCTATATAGTTAAATCTAATGTATATTGACCAATAGTACCAACACTATATTGTAGTTTGATAAATGATGTATTAAGCGTTGTTAATGAAGCAGCAACGTCTTCACATTTTAGTACAATATTATTATCAATAACAGAACCACTCCATTGGCCTTGTCCATACACACCGTTACTATCATCATTATAAGATGCTGATATAACAAGTCTACCAGTATGGTTATTCAACGATTTAGCAATACTTGTATAAGGTATAAAGAATACACTATTAGATGCATTTACTGATGTAGCATATACCTTTGTACTACCGACATAAGCTGATATTTCCCAAGGCTTATTATATTTAACAGATATACCTTCAACGTTAACCTGTAAGCCATCTTCTCCCATATTGATGGTAGAATTAGATTCTTTGTTATTAACCTTGATTGTTACTGATAATTCTTCGCCTGATGGTGCTGTACCTCCACCACCACCAGATCCGCCTCCACCATGAAGTGCAAGCCAGGATATATTTCCTTGCGCTATAGAAAGATCATCTTTTAATCTTTCAATAGCAGTATCTACTGATATTACCGATTCGTTAGCTTTAAGCATTTTGGGATTAGTTAGCGACACTCCTTTAGCATCGCTACTCATTAATATCTCCCATTTGCTACGATCGGTATTAAATTTCTTTAAGTTATTCATTATTAAAAGATTAAAGAGTTATTGTATACGTTTCTGTGCTTGTTATATTATATGCTTGCTTATCAGCTTCAGATGTAGGCTCACAAGTCATACTAACAGTAGTTAGATTAGGAATCTGTTTATTTGGATCCCACTTAGCAGTATTCTTATCTTCATTAACATCCCATACACCATGTATCTATTTAGCCTCAACAACTACTGAATTGTTTGTAACCTTATACTTTATATACATAGGATAATGCTGCTTTCTATTCTCGTTAGGAGTAGTAGCATTAGATGCTGCTTTAAAGTAAGACATAAGCCAAGGTATGAGATACTCATCACCAGAAGGCTGTTCTTTGTTAGAAACAAGTTTATATCCAGTAGCCTAAGACATAACGTATGTAGGAGCTGTAATTGTATCTACAAGCTCATATCTTGCATAGTTGTTAGATGGATCAATATCCTGTTGTCTTGTAACCTGAATTACTGGACGTCTTGATAAAGTATCATCAACATCTCCCATTATATCTACAGCAGGATTAACTTTATTCTCAGATGTAATATAATTTTCTGGTGCATCATATATAGGTTTACTTAATGTATAAGTGTGCTTATGACCGCCAAATACCATCTTTATTCCATGCTTCTTAAACAGTCTTGAGAATCTATATTTACCAGCAGTATTATGTGTATTAAGATGAGAACCTTCTCTACCAGCACTACCTTTCATAAACTACCAAGTAACCATTGTAAATGGCATTTCATGCATATATACAAAAGGTTTCTTAACAAGCTTACCTGAGTTCATAAGAGCTTCAAACCAAGTCTCTATACTCTGATTAGCAGCTTGTGCAAACGATGCGTCTGCTATACCATTGTTATATGTCTTACTTGATGCTTCTGCTGTTTCTGAATTCAAACATACAAAACTAAAGTCTCCGTATGTATAATAGTATAAAGAGTATAAAGGATATGTACCTCCATTCCAAGTAAAGTTATAATCAAAGTCTGGATCAAGTTCAAATGTAAAGTATCTCAATACATTAATATGATTGAACTTAGAAGTAGCATCTTCTCCATCTGTAAGAAGAGTTGGTTGTTCGCTACATAGGTCATTGTTACCTATAGTGAACATCTCTGTCTTATTTGGAGTAAAGGTATCAAGAGCTTCATAGTAATCAATCCATTCATTCTCTCTATTACCACTCTGTGCAATATCTCCAGTATTGATTAAGAAGTCAAAGTTCTCTTTAGCCATTATACCAGCAGATCTAAACCATGGTCTATAATCTAACCAGCTGAATCCCTATTGATCAGTCTCTTGTATAAAGGTAAATCCATTAGTAGCAACATCTGAATTACTTGCTACATTTGTTTTATAGATCTTACTATTATATGATTCGTCTGTAAATCTACCTACTTGATATTCATACTCTCCAGCTTCAAATGTATTGCTTAAAACAACTTTATGAGTTGTTACCCACATACCACTTGGAGTTCTCCATCTAAGTCTCTTATAATGATCTATGAACTTATTTATAGCTGCAGTATTATTTTTGTCACCTTGTGTTATAGATCTAACTACAGTCCATTCAGTTTGACCAACTTTCCTATATCTAAGATACTCGTCGTAGTTACCAACTGATACCCAGTTAAAGCATCTTGATGCCTTATAAGTATCTCCAGCTGTAGCATGTATGCCAAATGTACATCTAACACAGTTAGGTTTAAATGGATCAAATGATGTCTTATTTGTAAAGAAGTTCTTACCTTCCCATGAAGCTTTAGGTGTAAACTTCTATTTAAGACTATCTGAATAGTAATACATTGGAACATTGCCAGCAAACTATGTCTATGTGTTCATATTTATATATGTCCACAAAGACTTAGTCTTTCTTGCACCGTACGCCTTATTTCCTTGCTTAGAAGGTTCAAGCATAAACCATCTTATGTATACACAATCTTTAGCATTGTCTGTACTGTTAACCTGGAATGTAGCATCACCTTCATATACAGAACCTGAACCAAATCCACAGCTATCAATATAGCCTTGATATGTAAAGTTCTTATTCCATGGAGACTTTAGCTCTCCTTTATCAAGAGGATTACCTTGCTAATCATATACCCAGTTGTTATCAATATCACCAACACATAAATAGAAGCTTGAAGCATCTTGACTAAACCCAATTGGATTATCTCCATCCATCCATATCTGATCATATGTATTAACTTCTATGAATGCGCTCTTATTAGTATTACATCTCTATCCACGTATCAAATATGTAGAGCCTGCTTTTATAATACCATCGAGCTTAAGAGTCTTCCACTTAAAACCGTTATGACCATTACCGTATAGAGTTCCATCTGTGTATAACAACATTAAACCATTTAGATTAATATCGCTATTTGAACCATTTGCAAGCTCTATAAAGTTATGACTACATATTTGGTTATCATTGTTTACACCTCCACAGTATACTTCATTTATACACAACAAATGATCAACATATACTTTCCATGCAGGATCAACGTTACCAACCTTTGTAACCTGAATACTCTTCTTTCTTACTGTTATCTTACCGTTCTGATCAACTTGTACGTTGTAAGCAGAATCTCCATCAGTAAATGTAAGATGATCAAGATGTGTAGCATATAAGTCATCTACAGATATACCGCCACCAGATCCACCAGAAGACTGTTCGCTTCCTACTACATTAAACTTACCGTCTTTATACAGAACAACTTTCTTTCTATCTGTATAATACAGAAGTTCACCATCTATAAGATTCTATCTATTCTTACTAAAGTTAACAGCTGTATCCATCTTTATAGATATATGATTAACTGTAGGTTCTACACCAGTTGTATTTGGCTGAGTAGGATCTGTATTAACATTATGTTCTTCTGTTATCTCAGTAGGTCTAATAGGATCTGCTGTACGCATAATCATCTACCTTGCACTGGAGTTAGAATCTCCAGCTACAATGCCATTAAGGATCATCTTATTTATAGTACCCATATTTGAGTATATATCCCTAATAGCCTCTTTAATCTTTAATAGCTCATCTGAATTAGAGCTATCTAAATGGACACCTTCACTGGTGTCTAACCATAGTACATCTTTTGTACTTGGCTCAACTTCGCCAACATATAAAACATTACTTATATTAAAGTTGTTTATAATGTTGCGTAATTCTTTTATAGAAGTGGAATTATGTTCTATACCCGTAGTATTAGCTTCTATAAGTCTACGAGCATCATTTATAATATTATCTTTGCCATCTATGTAGTTCTTAAGCTTATCTATCTATGCTTTAAGATCAACATAATCTATTGAAGGTGGGTTGCTACCACCACCACTATGGCCACCAGAACTAAATCCACCTTTCAACAATATCTTCCTAATGGAATTAGCGTCTAATATATCTCCTTCTTCAAATACTTGTCTTGTGATACTATCGCTGTCACTAAACATAATAACTCTAGGAGTCTTTGGATTAAACACATTTTCCACAAGTCTGGAACCAAAAAGTTTAGATTTCTTCATGTGCTATAATTTATATAATTATACAAACAAGGAAAGGGAACTACACATTATTGTGTAATCCCCTTACCGTCGGAATATTGCCAGTACCATTTACGACGCCATTCCGCATAGCCTTGTCACGCGTTACTCAGCTATCTCAGATCCGCTCACGGAATCCGCCGCTACCATAGTAGCATCTGTAGTAGTACTCTCAACGTCTTGAGTCTTCTCTGCAGCTGCATCAGGCGCGCTCAACTTCTCATCGCTGGAACCATAACCACCTTCACCACGTTCTGTCTCACTAAGCTCTGCCACCTCTGTAATTGTAACTTCTGGAATAGGCATGATAATCAACTGAGCAAATCTCTCACCAACCTTGTATACAGCTGGAGCAGCATCAGTGGTAACATGCATCTTAGCAGTAATCTCACCACGATAACCAGAATCAATTACACCTACAGCATTAGTCAAAAACATAGACTTCTTAGAAATAGAAGAACGAGGGAACACTAAACCAACATGGCCTTCTGGAATTTCAACAGCTAGACCGCAATGGTATACAACAACAGTTTGACCACAATCATTTGGCTCAAGTGTAATATCTGTTGCTGTTAAGTCAAGTCCTGCGTCACCTTTGTGTGCGCGTATAGGCAATACAGCCTTTTCATCTAATCTTTTAATTTTTAGTTCCATTCGTATTTAGTTAAAATTATACATAAACAAGTTATCCCACTAGGATTCGAACCCAGACTAAGAGGGTTAGAGCCTCCTGTGCTAGCCGTTACACCATAGGACAATGTTATACTCTAGTAAGTCAAAACTATACCATATTATTACTAATATGCAATCTTGTGTGCGTCTTGCATCGACTGCACCCGTGCATTGTAGAGTATAATATGCGGATTTTAAAGATGCCGCACCATCTTAAATAAAATGATAAAAATTATTTTTCTGTTAGAAATCTTATTGATTAATTCATTTACTTTGATGTAAATGTAATACAGATAATTAATTTAAAATCAATTTTAACAATTTAAAATTATGAAAATCGTAGTTACGGAGGCAGGATTCGAACCTGCGATCTTTAGGTTATGAGCCTAACGAGTTACCTCTTCTCTACTCCGCGATGTTAGCTCTTTGATAGAGCTTATCTAAAATGAAAATTAATTTTATAGTCAATCCATCTTTACAGCGTGGATAATCTGTTAAATTAATTAAACTGCTTCGCTTATTTTATCACAACAACAATCAGTCTCTTTATCAGGCTTATTACGTTCTTCAATATTAGTCTTAATATAATTAGCGACAGTATCATTTCTGAATGTTACAATCTCAGCTGCATCTTTACCTCTACTGAATGCAAAAACAATATCATCTTTCTTAACATTGAATACTTTGCCATTCATTGATATTTCCATATCGTCAAGAGCTACAAATGTATCACCCATTGATAACCATACAGAAGGGATTGTTACAAGTTCAAATACTCCGTTATTTTCTGCAATGCTATAAATAGCACCTCTAACTTCAACAGCTTTCTTCATGATTACTTATTCTTACGTGTTACCCAATTCCACAATCTCTTAATAAGAGAAGCCTTCTTAATTACAACCTGTCCGTTCTTAACCTTAAGAGACTCACCTTCCTTAAGTTCCACAGCGCTAACCTTTGTAATGTTACAATCACCATTTGAGAAGTTAAGTGCTGTACCAGTGCTAAAAGCTTCATTCAAGAAGTTGTTAATAGCATCATTCTCTACAATGTCACAATACTGTGCAAACATGTGCTTGTCAATTGGTGCGCCATTGTTAATGTTACCTTCTACTGTACAGATAACAACATCATCGTATGTCTCACACTTTGAGAGGTCGATGTTAAACTTTGCGTAATCTTTCTTTGTGTACTTCATTTTGTAGTATATTCTTTTTGTTTATTATCCTTATATCTTCTTTTAAGCTTAAACTTAAATAGCTTGTTAAAAAGTATATCACTCGTATCTTCTGACTTCATTATTTGTTCTGTCTATTTAAATACATGTTGACAAACTTTCTTTACAATATCAAAGTCATATCCTGTTTCTTTAGATATTTCTCTGGAGATAGAATCTATATCTATCATTTACAAACAGCTACTATATCGTAGTAATGAACTAATTTACTGTCTTTAAGTAAATCAAAATACTCACCTCTCATGTTTCTAACAAGAACAACATCACCAACATTTATCTCGTATGGCATATTCTCTTTGTGTTCAAAAGAAAGCGGAGTCTTAATTACTACAGCTTTACGAAAATCGGATTCTACTTCTTTTACCTCAGTCTCAACCTTATCAAAGTCTACAGCTTCTATGCCGTTATCATCTTTCTTTGCAGGCTTTACATCGACTGGTTTACTAAACTCTTTCTTTACCTTAATCGGGTCCAACAGCTTAACTAAGAATGCGTCTGTAAAACTATATTCAATCTTATTAGCAATACTTTCAGCAAGCTGTGACTGATCCATCAATTTGTTATCTTCCATTACTTCTTCAACTCTCTAAGGTGGCTTAAAGCCTTAATCAAATTCTTTAAAACTGTGCCTTTCTCAACCTTCAAACAAGCTGGCTTATCGTCGAAGTCACGATCAAGATTATCAAGCTCCTCATTGTAACGATTGAGCATAATATCAATCTCGTCAAATACGTTTCTAAATGTATCGTTCTTCTTATAGTCAACTTCCTCAAGATAACCATTCTTAATCAACTCTTGTGCGTATACAGAATCAATCTTGAATATAGCACTAAATGAAAACTTAGAATCGCCAGACTCTGTCTTATCAACAGAACTATCACTGTCTGTAAATACGTAAGACTTACCGTCTTCTGTGAGAGTCAACTTGTCTCCAATCTCGAGATTAAAGAATGGCTCGATTACTTTTAATTCTTTCATCATAGTCGTATATTTTTGTGAAATTCGATTGCGTAACGTAAGAGTAGCTTAATTTGGTTGCAAAATTGAAATATTTTTGTAATTTGCAACTTTTGGTTGTATATTATCGTTATGGGGGATATAGGGGGGTAGGGTGGGGTGAGATATATAATATAAACTATATACAACTATGAAGAATATAGATATATACGAAACAATATACGAAGTAGACATAGCAGTATGTAACAAGAAATGTACTAATAAAGATATAATAAATAACTTCTTAACATCTGATGATAAAGAAATAACAGAAGAATTTTTATCTGTAAAACCTACTACAAACGCATATACTTTTAGAGCTATAAACAAACATAATAGACGTGCTACGTTTGTAGTAAGAATATTAAAGACATTTGGTAATACTAAATTAGAAAAAGATATTGATTTAATAAACACTATAGCTCATGAGGCTATGCATATAGTATTAGATACATTTGATAAGATGGGAGAGATAGTTAGTGTACATGTACAAGAACCTTATGCTTACTACATTGGATGGATATGTGAATGTATATATAAATCATACAAAAAATGAATACTATAGAATTAAATGCAATACTATACTACGCTGATTATTTATCACTTAGAACAATAAGTAAACCAGTTACAGACAATTGTAAGTATTACTTCATTCATAATGCTCCTATAAACTCTGCATACATAGTAGATCTTATCCCATTTTACGATGAAGATAATCTATTCTACAAACAAGCTAAAGAAGAGTATGATGAACTTAAGAATAAGTTTGGAGAAGCTGGAGTAATGTCATTCTTAGAGAATATATCAGATCTTAAAGCTTGTGGTACTGTAGGAGCTAAACAAATGCTTAAGTGCATACATAGATATAGTACGACAATAGACAGAAAGAAAGCTTTCTCTAGATATTATAGATGGCTTGATAAGTAGAAATACATACAATTTGTAGAAGACGAAAATGG
>FLSE01344636.1_pt1 | contig 22360 bp, 16 predicted proteins | sample 1550461 | NCBI WGS metagenome assembly FLSE01 (sample SAMEA4031758, study PRJEB14383) | metagenome | biome: human; feature: oral; material: saliva | place: Philippines | collected 2014 | reverse complement strand
TGTGCTTGCTGAAGTTGATGATGATTCGCAAGCTGATGTGCTTGCTGAAGTTGATGATGATTCGCAAGCTGATGTGCTTGCTGAAGTTGATGATGATTCGCAAGCTGATGTGCTTGCTGAAGTTGATGTTAATTCACAAGCTGATGTGCTTGCTGAAGTTGATGATGATTCGCAAGCTGATGTGCTTGCTGAAGTTGATGTTGAATCAGAATCTGATGTTGATTATGAGGCTTATATAGCTGGTCTAGAGCACGTATAAGAAACAAGGTTATTATCAGAAGAATTGCTTCAAGTATGAATATAAAGTAGCTTACCCTCATGAAGAAAGGAGCAGATATGAAACAAAACCAAACAAAGGTCTCAAGTTTGACTAGGGACGTAATGATTTTCGATTTGATGAAGACGATGGGATGGACTAGAAAGCGTGCTATTGCAGCTATTGAAGAATTAGAACAGGCTCACCTTGTCTATTTTCCTGAAGCTGGTGGTTTAAGGTTACAAGTTGTAGGAGGATTTTAATGGCGGATATCACGATTGATCAACTAGCAACACAAACTTTTTATCAAATTCCAGAAATCTTTTTCACTCGTATTCAACATAACGAGAACGGCTATGTCAAATTGACTAGTTCCTATACTGGTCTTTCATCTGATGCCAAGTTAGCATATGGCGCTCTTTATAATCGTTGTAAATTAAGTATCAGTTCATTCCAGAAGGGAAATAGAGATTACGTTGATGAAAATGGAGCGGTCTTTCTAATTTTTACAGTTTCTGATTTGATGTTACTACTTGATAAGGGAAAGATGAAGGTTACTAAGATCAAGAAAGAACTGCAAGAACATGGCCTTTTACGAGAAGTTAGACAGGGGCTTAATAAACCAAATAGACTTTATCTTCAGCTAGTAGATGCCAATTTAGAAATATTGGAGCACTATTCAATCGACGGTGAGTTGTTAAAGAGGATAGATGCTTTTGGTAAAGTTCTCTACGAAAAAGAGTGTGATATAGAAAAAACACCAAAAACCCTCGGTAATAGCGGAAGTCCACAAAACGGACGTCCACAAAACGGACTTCAAAACGTCCATAAAACGGACGGAATAAATATAGAGAAGAGTAAGACAGATAATCTTTACGATACTAATCGATACGAGGACGAAAAGTCTTTATCTGATATATCAATAGCTGAAGTATTTAAAATGGGGCAACATGGTTTTCTTTCTTCTCAACTAGTTCAGAAACTCAGTTTGTTTGGTAAAGATGCAAAAACTCTTGAAAATAAAATCTATCAAGCAAAACGCCAAGTTGAGAAAAATTACAACAACCTCTTAGCTGATCAGGAAATTTATGGAGAGGTTTGGCTGCATGATCTTGAACGTGAGCTTGATAAATTGATTTTCAAAATTAAAACAGGAGAGGCTGAAGGAAAATCAATACAGAATGTTCCAGCGTACTTCTACAAAATGATGATTCGTTTTTGGAAGATGGCTTTACTCATTGAGAAAGAACATGGTTTTCTGGAGGTATCAGCACAAAGTGAGTACGCTAGAAAATTCCCTGATGAGTGTCCTAGTCTAATTGCACACTATTATCCAGATAAACTATCGGAGACGAAACTGAATCACTATTTAGCTGAGTTGTCTAATGACACCGCAACATGTTAAGAGAAAGATGGTTGACTTTCTGGAATTAAGATAGTTCCATATTTGTAAAATACTTGACCTGAGCAAGTCATAAAACTACTCTTGTTCTTTGAAAATTGAATATCCCCACTGTCCCGATTAGCGCAGTCTAGGCATAAAAAAAAGAACAGGGGCGGTGTGTATCTAGAAAGTATATCTAGAGCTGGCTGCATTATGTAAAGTCACGGTTGACTTGTCCCGTAAGACGAAAGAGTTTGCGATTTCTAAACTTTAAATCGTGCGTAAAAAACACAGTAGAGATGTACGGCATCAACTCGGCATGGCTGTAAATCAGCCTTTGATTCAAAAAGGAGGACAATATGAATCAAATAAAATCAACTAGTGAGGTTACACTCACTGACTTAAGACGACTAGGCTTGCAAGGTGATGCAACCGCACGGCTTGGAAGTGGTGAAGAAATGAAATTAACTAGTAAGTATGGTCTTATTCCCAAAAAAGGATATGTGGCAGGAAAACTTCAAACCGTTGAAATGATTGCAGAATACTCTAAAATCTATAGAGATATACGCACCATTAAACGTGGAGATATTTTAGTTGCCAGACGAATTAAGCAAGGTAATAAAACTATCTTACAGCTAACCGGTAAAGGTTATCACCGACCTAGCGTTAAAATTTAACAGATAGAGTCCTCATCTATCTGTTTTGGGGAGCAAGGAACTGTTTCTTTGTTGCTGAAAGCAGATAGGTGATGTTATGAAAAGGTGAAGAAATGAGTATTATACAGATAATATTTACAGTTATTTTTTTAGCCTCTGGGATTCTAGTATATATGACTTTTATCCCAAATAAATTGTCTGATAAAATATCACGAGAACTAAAAGACTATTCAAATAAGCATTGTTTTAAGAATATACAAAGGGAGAAATAAAATGAAAATGATGAAAGAAGTTAAGAAAGTTTTATTGGCTGGCGCAATCGCAACAGTAGCGGTTGGGGCAACGAATCAAGCTTCCGCAGAAGAATTAAAGCCTTCAGAACCAAACTCAGGTAACCAACAGAAGACAGCAACTAAAAAAACAGTTACAGAAACTGATGTTGCCATCTCCCAAGCAAATGTGGATCAGGCAAACACAGTTGTAAAAAAACATGAGGAGATTGTAAACTCTAATCAAAACGATGTAAACGATGCAGAGAGAGTAGTTGAAGAAGCTACAATAGCTGTTGCTCAAGCTAAGAAATTTGTCCAGGAAGCTACTCCTAAAAATGTCCAGGATGCAAAAGAAGATGTCTCTGCAAAAGAGGCTGCTGAGAAGAAGGCTCAAGAAGAACTGTCTTCTGCTGAAGAAGAACAAAAGCTAGCTGAAAAGAATGTTACTGATCAGGAAGCAAGTGTCAAAAAAGCTACAAGAAAACTTGCTGACAAAACAGAAGAAGTTACAGATGCAGAACAAATTGTAGCTGAAAAACAAGCTATTTTAGACGGAACTGGAGTTGCAGGCATTGTTGCCAATGCTGAAGCAGCTGGTCGAAACTTAGAAATGAGCGAAAAAGCTGAAAAACAAGCTCGACAAGAGTTGGAACTTGCTAAAGAAGCAGATGATCAACGTGCTTCTAAACTGAAACAGGCAGAAGCAGAGGTAACGAGTACTGAAGGAACTAGGTTGGTGAAAGCGAAGGAGCTAGATCAAGCAACCACTCAAGCTATTAACGCTGAAAATCAGTATCAAGTAGCTAAAGAGAATCTATCTAAGGCTCAAAGTATCCTGGACAGTTTGACAACGACCTCGATCACTTATCCTGCTGGCTACGTAGAAGCATTAAAGGCTTACTTCAATAACCCCACTGAAGAAAATTCAAATAAGTTACAAGAAATTGCCAAGAAAGGAATGACCGCTGCTGGATTTAGCTCTCCAGATGGTGGTGAGACTTATTATGGCAATCCAACTTCTCCATTTAAGCAGAGTGAAGCAGATAAAAAAACTGTGATTGCTGATGTAAACCATTTAACTGCTGAAATTCAAGATGAACTTGCCATTTTCAATGCACAATTGATTAATGATTTCCGTCAATTGATGGGAACAGATGATATTCCAGTTTTAGTGAATCGAGATATGCAGAAAGTGGCACAGAAAGCAACTCAGCTATCAACTAATCAGTATGGGCATGACCTAGATGCTTTGAACACCGTAGCGAAAGAAGTTGGTTTGAATCAAGGGAATCAAGGTCTGCTTGCTGAAAACATAGGCTTCCAAAATGCAGATAATGTAATAACATTAGCGGATCTGAAACAACAGGCTTACAACAACATGATTATGATGCTGTTTTATGATAAGCACGCTGATTGGGGCCATGCTTTAAACTTTGCAGGACTTGATCGTAAGTCAGTCACGCTACAGTATATCGGTGTAGCAACCCGAAAGACAGATCTTGGTTTGGTTGCGATGCACTATGTTGGAACAGATTCTAAAACAATTGATTTGCTGAAAAATGGTTTCCATCAAGAAGTTAAAATTGATACTAAGAACAATCTAGCTAGTCTTCAGGAAAGAATTCAAGTAGCTAGGAACTCTGTGGCACAGGCTCAGGGTACTTATGATACTGCAGAAACGAATCGTAAGGATGCACAAGCTAGAAAAGAACAAGCACAGACAGAATATACTCAAGCAGAAGTTACTGCGCAAAATGCAGTGACTAATCGTAATGATATTCAGAATATTGCTTTAAAAACTCCTGAAGCAGAAGCAAAGTTGAAGCAGGCAGAAGCAAACCTTGAAAAAGCTGGTTTAGAAAACAAACAAGCGCAAGAGGCTTTGGAACAGTTGAATGCAGACGTGCAAAACAAACGTGAAGCACTTGCGTTAGCTAAAGATAAACTAGCTGAAAAACAAACTGAATGGGAATCACTGAATGAAGCTTTGATTGCTGTGAAAGAGGCATTGTTTGCTAAACAAGGTGAACTTACTCGAATTAAAGAACTTTTCCTCAGTCGTCAAGCCTTACTTTCAGAATCAACTGAAGTCTTGAAAGCATCAAAAGAGCGAGTGGAAGTTTTGCAAAATGCCCCACAACTCTTAGAAAATGCAAAAGTGAATCTTGAATCTGCTCAAGAAGTTTTGAAAGAAAAGAAATCAATTCTAGCGTTAGCACTAGCAAAACTAGAAACTGCAAAAGCAGAACAAAGAAAGGTATTAGAGGCTCATAAAGAGTTGTTGTCGGCTTATCGTGATTATCTTGAAGCACAGCAAGAAATTGGGCATCAAAAAGAGTTGACTGTTCAAAAAGCAAGTATTGAACAAGAAGGAACTCATTCTACTCCAGTAGTTCAAAATGGTAAGACTGCGAAGTATGTACATGAACAAGTGGCAAAAGTTAAAGATCCAGTCTATCAAGCACCTGCTGCAACATACGAATTACCTAAGACGGGGGAAAAATCTTCTAGTTATTGGTTCTTGGGGATGGTAACTGTTTCACTTTTAAGTTTGTTGAAAATCAAACGAGAATCTAAGGAAAATTAAACTTATTAAAGTCATCAAGGTTTCTGGGTGACTTTTTGATTGGAGGAACAATGATAATTGTATATTTTAGAGCTAGAGATCCATCAACGATATCCGCAAAGAAAATATTCCAATGAACATTTAGAAAGGCGATGCTATGAAAAAAACATTTAGCTATAGAAAATATGGTAAACGTCTATGTTCTGTAGCACTAGGATTCGTTGCAGTTGGAATTGTTGGTTCAGCAATAGCTCAAGCAGATGAATCTAAAAGTGATTCTTCAGTTAAATCAGCTGTGACTGAAAAAACAGAGCAGAAGGATCCAGAATCCTCTGGGGTGGACGAAAAACAGGTTAACAATAATAAATCTGATAAATTCAAGGATTTGGAAAAGACTAAAATCGAAATTGAAAAGGTCAAGAAAGATGCACCTAAGGTTAAAAATCCTAATCCAGAACCAGTTGATCCTAAACAACCTGATTTTTCTCCAGAACTAAAAACTACTGAAAATACAGTAGTAACTGGTGAAGATAAAACGGGATCGAATGAGCTTCAGTTTAAGACGAAAGCTCCTACAAATACTAGCACAACAAATGAAATTGATCCTCTTATTACGGATTATGTTTATGACTATTCTTCTTCTAATGCAGGTAAAGTAAAGGATTCCTTACTCCTAAGTAAGAAGATTATTGAAGAAAATAAAAACCCTCAAAGTCGTCACATTATTCAACTTTATGCGGATAATTACGGACAGAGTTCATATCATGCGAGCACAAAAAAAGAAATTAAAGACACTGTGGGCATATCTTCAACTCTCTTGACGAAGCAAGAAGCGCTTGAGATCATTGATAATCTGTTGAAGATTAAGGCCCCAACAGAAAAAGATTCTGAAATTCACGAGTATGGTGCTTATTTTGCTGCTTTAGCAAATGCTCTAGGTTCACACCGTTACCTAGATGAGTCTGTAGATGTTGTTGTTCCATTTGAAGAGATTGTTGAAAAAATTACAAAACCTTCTGATACTGTATCTGTTATCCAATACACTGACGGTTGGATGGATAAAGGTAAACCAGAAGAAATGGACAAATCTTTCGCTGAGTGGGCTAAGAAACGTGCTAAAACATTTATGTCAGTTATCAACCGTAACCAAGTTACGGATAACGACACTAACTCTATGCGTTCAATTGAGCAAATGAAAGAATTGGGTCATCCTAATATCTACGATATGACTGGTAAAGACAAGTCAATTGTAGATGCTGAAGTGGTTAAACAGTTTATGGAAACTGCTACTGTCAAAGTACAAACCTCTAAGGGCGCAGATCAAACAGCTCAAGTTGCTATCGGTGGAGATGGAATAAAAATCACTAAGGCTTTGTTAAAAGGTGGTAAAGTCAATAAAGAATTACCGGTCAAAGATGGGAAGGTTGATTTTTCAGAAAAACTACCTGATGGTGATTACTCAATCGTTTATAGCTTTACTGGAGAAGGAACTGCAACAGGTACAGTGTCACTAGATGGAAAAGAAGTGGCTAAGAAATCTGACTCTATCAAAAATGAAGGTGGAGCTGTTACTGCTGATTTCCGAACAGCGGACGGAAAAGAAATTCCTGGTCAAGGCGATATCACAATTGTCGAATCTGGTAAGGAGATTGGTAGTGAATGGAAGGCAACTGAAGTTAAGAAGGAATTGACTGTTGATGGTGAAACCTATGTATTGACTGGAGAACCTAAAGAATCTTCTGGAAAAGTTACTAAGGATACTGTTAAACTACATTATCTGTATGAAAAGAAACCAGCAGATAAAAAGGTTTATTCTATAACTTTCAAGGTTCTGAATGCTTTAACTAATAAGCAGATTGATCAGGATATCCTTGTAGCTAAGGGGTTCTCGGGGGATGATTATGATATCAAAGCTCCGACTGTTGATGGATTTGAAGTTACCCTTAAAGAAGGAGAAGAGAAAGGGAAGTTTGCTGAAAATGACTTTTTGCTGACTTACTTGGCACACGAAAAGGGCGAGGAAGTTAAAGCTATCTTTGTAAACGAAAAGGGTGAGGAAATCAAGAATTCTGAAGTTATTTCTAAAACTGGAGAGCTTGTAGGTAAAGACTGGAAATTTGATCGTGATGTTGAAACAGAAATTACAGTTAAAGATACAACTTATGTTTTGAAGGCAGTTCCGGAAGAATTGGAAGGGAAGGTTTCTTCGGATAAACAGACACTGAAGTTTGTTTATAAAGAAAAAGAGAAACCGGTTGAACCAAAGAAAGCGGAAGAAAAAGCTGCTGAAGCAAAGAAGGAAGAGCCTAAAAGACTTCCTAAAACTAGTGCTGTAAAGAATGTATTATAATAAAAAAGGAGAATAAATGAAATTTAATAATGAGACACAAGCAATCGGTTCAATCCGAAAAACAAGACGATGGGGAACGTGTGGAGTAATTCTTGGTCTAGCTGTCTTAGGTTTGATGACTAGTCCAGTTAGAGCAAATGAACGAACTGAAAATCCAGCCACAAATGCTCCCTATGCACAGACGAATCCAAGTAGTATTTCTACAGATAACCAAGGAAAGAGTGAAGAAAAAACAGGTTCATTAGAAGTTTCTATTTCACATTCAGGTTTAGATGAAACTGTTAAAAAGGCACAGGAAGCTGGGGTGAATGTAGAATTTGATTCTGTAGTAGATAAAGGTACAGCGAGTTCGGCTTCTGAGTTGGCTCAAAAGCAAAAGGAAGTCGAAAACGATTATCAAACACAAGCAAATAGTATTGCGGAAACTACTGAAAAATATCTCAAAGATAAAAAACAGAATCAAGCGGAACGAAAGAAAATCCAAGAAGAAAATGCTGCAAAGAAAGAGCAATATAAAAATGATTTAGCTTCTTATCAAGCTGAAGTTGAGCGTATCAACCAGGAAAATTCGAAAAATGGGAAAAATCAGAAGGCTAATCAGGCAGAAATTGATCGTATCAATCAAGAAAATGCAGAAATCCGAAAAAGAAACGCAGCTAAGAAAGAAGCTTATGAAACTTCTTTGACAGAGTATAAAAATAAGCTAGCAACTGTTAAAGCTGAGAAAGAGGCAATTCAAACAAGTAAGCCTTTATTCGGATCTGATACAGGTTTCAAAGTCTATGGAGGCTTTAACTCATCTGGTCGTGGTAGCTTGGCATATTATAATGACTTTACAGTAGTACCAGATGATGACCTCCCGGTAGAGAGCATGGATGGATTTTTAGGCTATCATGCGGACACTTATGTAACAGGGACTGAAGGAACTCAGGTTGGCAAGGATGGTACAGGAACCTACGATGTAATTAAAGCTCCAAAAGTCGGAGATACATTTTATATTCACAATATTGGAACGCTCACAGATGGTAGAAAGGTAACGGCCAAAGTCAGAGTTTCTGATTTAGGTGACTACCAAGGAGAAGTTCGAAATGGTGTTCCTGTGACAGATCCAGATATTTATCTTAAGGGTGGAGATGGTGGAAGTTTCTACTTTGTCTATAATAATCATACCCGTTTGGAAATGGTTTTTGATTTTTATATTGAAGGAACGACAACACCAGCTTCTCTATTAATCGGAACAGTGATTTCAGATGTCGATTGGGGGCAAGGCTCAAATTTGACTTATGGTTCATCTGGTCGTGGAATGGTTATTAATCCAAGTGGCTCTGGTTTGAATTTTGATGGCCGAGTTATGAGAGGAGTTGAAGAAGGTGTAAATGATGCTTCAGATATTCCTAGAGCTTCCTTTGCTTCAGTAGGGTATGGATCTAGCCTAACTTATCTTCACACTTCCTCTCCAGGATCTAGAGAGGGAAGAACAGCAGCAGAGTGGGATGCGGAGAATGCGAGAGGAAATGCTCAAAATGCTGTGTTTACAATTCTGGGTTCTAGTGCAGAATTGAAGAAAGTTTCTTTCGTGCCAAAACCTGCTGCCGTAACATACGAAAAGGAAACTCCTCTACCAACTTCCCCGAAAGGAAAAGTAGAGGAAGTACTACCACCAAAACCGAAGGAGCCAAAGGAAAAAGAGATCCCGTCTTCGTTGCCAGCTCCAACTGTTAGAGTTAGATATGCCCGTCTCCAAGCAGTGCCTGACCTAGAAAAATTTGTAAAGAATTCTGCTGGAGAATCTATTGATAAAAGCTATGTGCCTAAGCTTTCAACAGTACAGTGGGAATTAACAACTAAGCCTCTTCCAGCTAATCGTGAAGCTATTACAGACTTTGAAATTGTAGATGCATTACCTTCAGGTTTTGTACTAGATGTAGAAGCTTCAAAGAAGGCTAGTTCAGATTTTGAATTAACTTATGACGAGTCAAGCCATGTTGTTCGGATGAAAGGCTTAGAAAGTTTGAAATCTAAGCTTAATCAAGATTTAAGTAAAGAAGTGCTAGTTCCAGCTCCAATTTTAGTAGGTAAGGTTACGAATGATGGGGCAACTTATAAGAACAATTTCCAATTAAAGATCAACAATAAGTACGAAAGTTATTCAAATATTGTTCAGGTTTCAACACCAGGTAAACCGAATGATCCTGACAATCCAAATAACAACTTAATCAAGCCTCTCAAACACAATCATAATAAGGATGGTGTTATCATTGATGGTAAAACAGTTCTAGCTGGTTCAACTAATTACTACCATATAACTTTGGATTATGATCAGTATAAGGGGATAAAGGCAGATCCAAATGCTATTCTAAAAGGCTTTGGTGCAATTGATGATTATCCAGAAGAGGCAGTGACTATCAATCAATCAGATATTCGTTATATTGATAGCGAAGGAAAAGAAGTTTCGGGTATTTCAGTGTATCAGTACGATTCTATCGAAGCTGTTGATAATGATAAAGTTAAAGCCTTTCTAGATAGTTCTGCAATTAAGCCTAAGGGAGCTTTCCAAGTATTTTTAGTGGATGATCCAGAAGCCTACTTTAACCAATATATCAAAGCAGGAAAATCTGTTACAATTATTGATCCAATGGTAACTAAGGAAGAACTACGAAATACAGGAAAATCATTTGAGAATACGGCTTACCAAGTTGATTTCGGTAACGGCTATCAAACTGATACAGTTGTCAATAATGTTCCTACTGTTAAACCGAGCAAGAAGAATCTGAACAAGGCGGGTGTTGACATCGATGGGAAACAAGTCTTGGCAGGATCTGTAAACTACTACAAGGTAACTGCAGATTATAGCCAATACAAGGGCATTGAAGTAGATAAAGATCGTATTGGTAAAGGCTTCTACATTGTTGATGATTATCCAGAAGAAGCTGTTACGATCAATCAAGATGGTGTTCAAGTGACTGATTCTAAAGGTCAAGTGGTTAAAGGTTTGAAAATGGCTCTTTATGAGAGTCTAGCTAAGGCCCCATCAGGTGTCCAAGAAGCCTTGAAGTCCAGCAATTTTACTCCAAAAGGAGCTATTCAAGTATTTGAGGCGGAGAATCCAGAAGAATTCTACAAGACCTACGTTCAAACTGGAGAAGTTCTGACGATTACTAATCCAATGACTGTTAAGAAGGAATTGGGTCAAACAGGTGGTAAGTATGAGAATACAGCTTATCAATTAGACTTCGGTAGTGGCTACCAGACTGATAAGGTAGAGAACAATGTTCCTACTGCGAAACCTACCAAGAAAAATCTGAACAAGGCAGGTGTGAACATCGATGGAAAACAGGTCTTGGCAGGTTCAGTCAATTACTACAAGGTAACTGCAGATTATAGCCAATACAAGGGCATTGAAGTAGATAAAGAACGTATTGGTAAAGGCTTCTACATTGTTGATGATTATCCAGAAGAAGCAGTGACTATTAATCAAGATGGTGTTCAAGTGACTGATTCTAAAGGTCAAGTGGTTAAAGGTTTGAAAATGGCTCTTTATGAAAGTCTAGAAAAAGCCCCATCAGGTGTACAAGAAGCCTTGAAGTCTAGCAATTTCACTCCAAAAGGAGCTATTCAAGTATTTGAGGCGGAGAATCCAGAGGAATTCTACAAGACCTATGTTCAAACTGGAGAAGTTCTGACGATTACTAATCCAATGACTGTCAAAAAGGAATTGGGTCAAACAGGTGGTAAGTATGAGAATACAGCCTACCAAATTGATTTTGGGATGGCCTATGTAACTGAAACAGTAGTCAATAATGTTCCGAAGATTGAACCGAAGAAAGATGTAGTGATCGACCATTTAAGCAAGGAAAGTTTAGATGGAAAAGAGGTCAAGATGAATCAAACATTTAATTATAAATTAGTTGGTTCCTTGATTCCAAAAGATCGCTCAGAACAGTTATTTGAATATAAATTTAGCGATGATTACGATGAAACACATGATGATTATCAGAGTGTTTATCAAGTGTTTGCGGCTGTAGATTTTGAAACAAGTGATGGCCAAAAATTCAAAGCTGGTGATGAATTAACTAAGTTTACAAGTCAAGTAGTAGACAAGGCTAAAGGTAAAGTAGATATTAGCTTTGATGATACTTTCTTGAAGTCAATTTTAGAGACATCAGAGTTTCAAGCAGAAGTATATCTACAAATGACACGTATTCAGTCAGGAACAGTAGAAAATACTTACTATCATACGGTTAATGGTGTGGAAGTTGTTTCCAATACGGTTGTGACTCATACTCCAGAAGAACCAAAACCGGAAGAACCGAAAAATGAAGAGCCAAAGCCAGAACCAAAGCCAGAGCCAAAACCGGAACCAAAACCGGAACCAAAAACTCCTGAAGAACATCCGCAACAACCAGTAACTCAGCCAGAACGAAGCTTGCCTTCAACAGGGGAGAAGGATTCTGCAGATTTACTATTAGCTGCTCTAGCAATGGGAAGTGTTGCTACAGGCTTGCTTTACAGTAAGCGTAAGAAAAAAGAGGCCTAGAATACTCTAGGAACCTTTGAAATAAACTATTTTTATGGTATAATAACGGTAAATCGTGGAGGAGTAGGATTATGAAATTTGGGAATGATTTTTCCTGGTTATGGGTAGCTATCATTAGAATTTTTACAGCTCCCTTTTATATCGTTCTTTGGTGTATTAATGTTGTAAAATCCACTATTGGTATGTTTATTCTGTGGGTTATAGCTAAAATATGTATAACAATCGTATTGATTGGGGGAATGGCAATCATTCATCATCTATTCAATTTCCCAAGCGAAAACATAATTGATAATATTTTTGGATGGTATACACCGCATATTTTAGGAATGCCCCATGATTCACTTATTACTGCTGGTCAAGTGGTTGATGCACCAAAAGGAGGAGGGTTATTTTTCCCATATCCGAATTTTGAAGTTCCAATTATTATTGGCCTCAGTATTCTAGTAGCTACTGTTCGGACGATTTATCGTGAAGAATTTGAAGAATTATAAAAATAGTATTGTGTTTGGCACTGTAGAAATCTCTGCAGTGCCTTTTGTTATAAAAAAATGAAATTAAAAGAGGTAAAACAAAATGGAACTCATTACAAAAATTATTACTGGTCTAGGTACACTCGGAACAGTTACAGGTCTTATTTGGGTCTGGAATGGTTCATATGACTTTCTCCAAGGAAGAAAGAATAATGATAAGCAAAGGAAAGATGAAGGTTCTGATTCTATGACTCATGGTGCATTTCTGGCCATATCTTCTGCGGGAATTTCAGCCACAATCGTTGCAGCACTATCTCTACTAAAATTTTAGGAGTAGCCTATGAATTTAGATATTAGAGAGCTAACAAGCTCTCTTTCTAGTTATAGCTCTGCTACAAATCAAGCTGTAAATATGATGGCTGATGCAGTCAGACCTATTGGGTATATCCTTTTAGCTCTTTTTTTCTGGTTTGAAATGGTATCATGGACGCAAATGGTAAAGTCGAGGGGAGGTGCATTAACACAGAAGATTTGGTTAGAGGCTTTAATGAAATATTTATTTGCTTTAATCATGATCTCTGCCTCATCTCAAATTTGTGATGCGATTTTGGAATTGCTTAATATTGTTGTAAAAGTGATTGCTCATGTAACACCTACTGTTAAAACAACCATTGATTCTAATATTTCTGGTGGGAAAGGAATATTTGAAAAAACTATCATTACTTTAGTCGGGAAAGCTGTAAGTGGAGTGGCTAACATTATTCTAGGGATTATTGTTTTCTTACGTTACTTAGATTTGTATATGCTTAAAGCTATAGCTCCATTGTTAGTAGCGTTCTTTATGATGGACTCATTACGCTCTGTTACGATTAACTTCCTGAAATACTTTGCGGCATCCGCCCTTATTGGTGTTATCCTGATTATTGTTTCTGTTGTATATGATTCGATTGTGGCAACAGATCTCCTAAAGGTTACGACTGGTTCCAGTGATTCTTGGGGAACGGCCTTTGCTTCAATTGCCAAGGGGGTTATCTATATCTTTGTCATGGTTGGATCTAGTCGAAAAGCCAAGCAACTTTTAGGAATGTAATCCATGTCTAGAAAAATTAGAATGGATCGATGTTATTTTGTATGAAAGGGAATTAATTGAAAAAAATTGGATCAGAATTTTTAAGAGAATTTGAAACAGAGGACAGACCTATTTTATTTGGATTAACAGGTAGAATGATTGTTCTCTACGTATGTTTGGTAATAGCTGTTTCAGGTTCAATTACGATATACTTCTTTGGTTTACCTGATTGGTACATTTATCTTTGGGATGCTATTTTTGTTCTTCCTGGTGCAATGTACGGTACAGGCATGACCAAGCGAATACGGATTAAAGAAAAAATCAATTTCTTTTTCCGAATTCAACAAAGAAGCTATGAGACAGAATTTGGAAAGGTAGGAATTTATACAAAAGATGAGTTTATTCAAAAACAAAAGAGAAAAACTAGAAAACGCAGAAAAGAAAAGAATTGAGCGCTTGCGTCGTCAGATGAAACCTACGACACAAAATACAATCAATTATACACTACTACATGAAGATGGATTGATGCACATTGCTCGTGAGAAGTACTCTCGTAGTTTTATGCTGGGGGATGCTTCTTACTCAACTGCTCAACAAGATGAAAAAGAGAGCATCATCGATACAACGATGGATGCTCTTAATTCACTGGATGAGGGCAGTAACTATCAACTCTTAGTAATTAACCGTAGAGTATCGGATAACTCCTTGCAGAATATCTTGTTTGAGGAAACAAACGATGGCTACGATGACTATCGTGAAGAGCTAAATGAGATGATCAAGGAGCGATTTACGACACACGCTAACAACTTTGAGGTACATAAGTATGTGACCATTTCAACGAACGCTGATGATCGAAAACAGGCGCAGTTGTTACTACAAGATATTGGAGTTTCCCTGGGAACACAATTTCAGGAATCTGATATTACATTTAAGGAAATGAATGGTTTAGATCGTCTAAAGGTCTTTTCAGAACTATTACGAGGAAACCCGTATATCAATTTTGATTATAAAGAAATTGCTTTGACAGGTTTATCAACTAAATCATTTATCGCTCCGAACCGAATTGAGTTTCAAGAAAAACGGATGATTATTGATGATAGTTGGGCTAAGGTACTCTATGCCCACCGATATCCTAACTGGATGTCTGATCGTCTCATTCGTGATTTAACGACACTGGGATTTGAACTAGCCATTACTATCCATGCAGAGCCCTATGAGAATGTTGAAATCTTAGAAAAGATTAACGATGCAGAAATGGATGCTGAAATTGGGAAGATACGTTCTAAACGTAAGGCTGCTCAATCTGGTATCTTCGATGATGCGGTGGTTGCTGGTCGTGACCAAGAAATCTCAGAAGCTACCAAGAAGTGGCGAGATGAGATTACTGAGTATGATCAGAAAATCTTTTCTGGCTTAATTGCAGTTTATTTTAAGGCAGATAGCCAGGAAGAACTACAACGTAATGAGCAGAAGATTAAGCGTGCTGGACGGAAGCTAGGGGTAGAATTTGAAGACCTCTATTATTACCAGGAAGAGGCTTTAAATACGATTCTACCTATCGGCGAGTGCTTCGTAAATGTGAAGAAGAATTTCATGAGAAAGATGACTACAGCTAATATAGCTACACAAGTCCCTTTTACTAACGTGGATTTGAAGTCTGACAGCTCACTTGCTCGCTACTATGGACAAAATCAGTTATCGAATAATATCATTACACTGGATCGAAAACGTGATCTGAATACGGGTTCAGGTGTTGTGCTCGGTTCCTCTGGATCTGGTAAATCTACTACGATTAAGGGTGGAGAGGTTATTCCAACTTTGCTGAAATATCCAGAAGATCGAGTAATCATTGTGGATCCCGAAGATGAATATTCTGATATTGGTCGTGCTTTCGGTGCTCAGATGGTGGATATTTCGATTGGTTCTAAAACACATATCAATCTCTTAGATCTACCAGATCTGGATCGTTTGGACGATGAGGATGACGATCCGATTGGAGATAAAGCAAACTTGTTGATGGGATTATTTGAATCGATTCTATCTGAGGTAACAGATGCACAGATTGGGATTATTGACCGGGTAACAGGTGTGACTTATGAGCGCTATTTGACAGATGATTTCACTCCAACGCTAAAAGAATGGCACCAAGTACTGAAGGAACAACCAGAGCCAGAAGCTCAAGATTTAGCTTTGGCGGTAGAAACCTATACAACTGGTTCTCAAGATATTTTTGCTCACAATACAAACGTGGATCTTAATCATCGCTTTGTTATCTTTAATCTGAAGAAGTTGTCTCACAAGTTGAAGCCGTTCGCATTGATGGTTATTCAGGATTATATCTGGAATCAAATTGTAGAGAATCAAGGGAAATGTACTACATGGGTTTACTTTGATGAGATGCAGATTCTATTTAAAAATAAGGCCCAAGCAGACTTCTTTACTACGTTATATTCACGTATTCGGAAATACGGTGCGATTCCAACAGGAATTACACAGAACGTAGAAACGTTAGCTGCTGTTGAAGAAGGTCGGAAATTGCTGTCAAACAGTGAATTCATGATTTTGCTCAAACAAAAACCCCAGGATTTGGCTATCTTAAAAGATATTGTTAACTTGACTGACAAACAGATTCGCTACTTGGCTCGACCAAAAGCTAAAGGTACTGGCTTAATTGTAGCAGGGCCAGTTGTAGTGCCATTTGAAAATCCAATACCTAAGAATACTAAGTTATATAACTTAGTTGCAACAGACGCTTAGGAGTCTCACTATGGATCAGGAGAAAGGCAGACCAAAAACAATCGGTCATAAGATAGATCAGAAGCTGGAAACAGTCCGGAAGAATTACCGCACTGTTCAACAAGATAGTGCTATGCGAATGAAAGAGCTAAAGTCACAATCAAGTTCTACGAATCGCATCGTTAAGAATAGTCATAAACAATTTAGAGCTTCAAGAGCCAAAGTCAAAAAAATCCAAAAAGAGTATAAGAATATCCAGAAACAGGGAAGAGAGCTTCGGAAAGAAGGGAAGGCCCTTCGTCCAGAAGAAATCAAGAAGCAGGCTTTTCTTAAGCAGGAATTGGATAAGAACAATAAAAAACAAGCCTTCCTTAAGCAGGAATTAGATAAGGCGAAACTGGAGAAAAAAACTTCTAAAAGAACTTTTAAAGTCGCTCAAGAGGCTAATGGTGGATCACGGAAGAAGAAGTTTCTTCGTGCAGCCAAACAATCTGTAGAACGAGTTGCTAATCAACAGGCTAGTTCTACGGCTCATCAGGATGATACCTTTTCAGATATAGCACGAACTAAGAATCAGTATCAGGATATTCAGATTCAAGGAAAACGTATTAAAACGATTGGGAAATATAGTGGTAAGCTTGGTCAAGGAGTTGTTAAATCAAGCTATAGCCTAGGAAATAGATTCTACAATAAGGCTAAAGGGAGAGGCTTCACTCGAACCCCAAAAGAGTTTTCTTGGGAAGGGAAGTTATCCCGACAGATACAGGCCTATAGAAAACGCTTAGCTGCATCTAAGACAGGGAAGGCTGCTAAGAAGGCTAGAAAGGTCTATCGTTTTGGATCTAAACCAATTAAAGCTATTATCAAAAATCCGCTTGGCTTTAAGGCTTATCTGATTGCTTTTGGTCTGCTTTTGTTTCTGGCAATACTTGGTATTGGTAGTTCAGGAATTACCCGTCAAGATGAGTTTGATATGAATGATACCTGGTTGTATCTTTCAAAATTGGATCGTGAAAAATCTAATGATAAGGTAGATTATTGGACAAAAATTGATGATCCGCTTTTGTACTTGAATTATAATTATGATGATATTTCAGATAAACTTCGTATAGACGGGAACAAGTATTTTTCGCAAAATACTCGTGGGAAACTATACTTAGATACCTTATGGAAGAATTTGAATGGGGATAAAGATAATCTTAAAACAATGGAAGATCTTTATACTAAAAATGACCTTTACAAGTTGAGTGAGGATGAGTTAGAAGAGTATAAAGAACTCTTAGAAATTGCTCGAGATAGCGGAAAATATATGTTGCTACAAGAGCTAGATAATCCATTTTATACAGAAGATCAACCTGAATCAGAAGCTCCCCTTCAGATTATTGAGCGTTTTGGTTATAAAACTACGAAGGAAATCTTTAATGGTTCTGTTTTGCAGGCCACAGGTGGACAAACTCTATTAGCTGTTTTAGATGGGAAAGTCGAAGTCAATGGTAATGATTTAGAAATCAGTGATGAGAATTCCAAGTTTCTGTATAAGAACGTAGATACGATTCGTTACAAAACAGGAGATCATGTTAAATCTGGAGATATCATTGGAAAGGTCGCATCTGAAGGAAATCAAACGGTCTATTATCAAAAACTAGAACCTGATCGCTCAAATAAGAAAGATAAAGATGGTAATGTTGAGAAGAGTTGGACTTATGTCAATGTCGGTTTTTACTTCCAGCGTGTAGAGTACACACAAGCAACGTCTGTTGTGAGTAGTATTGAAACATCTGGAGAGAAAGGAAAACGTGCGAGAGCTTTTGCAGATGCGATCAAAAAAAATATACCAGAAGCAACAGATGAAGGAATTGCAGCCGTTTTGGGTGGATTTGATATTGAGAGTTCCATCACTTTTAAACGTTATGAGACAGACTTTCTAACCAATAATCAGTTTGATAAAGTTGCTAAAGAGCCAACTGCAGAAAATCTAGTTGGTAACTGGGATGCCTTCCAAGCTATGTATCCGAATCTGCGTTTAAATAAAGGAGGATACATGGTCAATGGTTTACACTATATTGGAATTGGGATTGGTCAATTTACTGGCCCTCGTGCTCTTGCATTGTGGAATTTTGCAAAAGAGATGAATGGAGATATTTGGTCTGCGGAAGTTCAAACTAAATTCCTATTAGAAGCAGATGATCCAATTAGACGAGAAGCTTTTAAAAGAATTGTAACCTCAACAGGTTCCGTAGAAGCTCTTGCAGAGGACTTTTTGAATGCTTGGCTAGGAGTACCAGGTAATAAGCTTCTAGAACGACAAACTGCAGCTCGTCAATGGTTAAATTTCTTAAAAAATAAAGGAGGAGGTTCAACAGGAGTTTCGAGCCAACAAGTTCCAGCAGAGTATAAGGACAAACTTCCGTATGGACTCCCTACCGATCAAGCAATTCTAGAGGGTCAAGGTTATCCAGGTAATGCCTATGCACTAGGAAATTGTACTTGGTATGTCTATAACCGTTTTGCTCAGATTGGAACTGGAATTTATCCGTATTTAGGAAATGCCAATCAATGGGTTGACAGTGGTCAAGCTCAAGGATATGAAATTTCAACAACCCCTAAACCAGGTTCTGCAGTTGTATTCATGAATGGTGTAGCTGGAGCATCACCAATCTATGGTCACGTTGGATTCTGTGAGTACGTCAATAGTGATGGTAGCTTCTTAATGTCAGAAATGAATTTTGCTGGTTTATACCTAACGACTTGGCGAACCTTGACACCACAATCAGGCATCTATTTTGTTACCCCTAAATAAGAAAGGAAAAGAATGTATAATCAAAAGTTAATCAAAATGGTAAAGGGACTCCTTATCGGAGTCGCTGCCGTTTTATGTATCATCCTGGGCTATTCTATCGCTCAAGTACAACAAAATTTGAGACAGAATAGTCAAGTACAGGAAGAGGCAAAACAGAAACCAGAAGAGAAACAACAGGAACAACTATCTCTTACTGAACAGCAAGTCGAGGACTTTCTAATTGCTTACTATACCAAAAAGGATTTAGAAGAGAATCGTCCACGCTATAAGCCTTTCATGACGGATTCTATGTATCAGGAAACTGTTCAAGAGGAACAGAAACCAGTCAATCAGACCTATAAGGGATATGTGGTTGACCAATCTTATGAATCAGGCTCTATCTACATTGATAAAACACATAAAGTTGCCTTAGCCCAGATTCAATATTCTAGTACAACCTTAGCAGAAAAAGATAATCGAGATTCTAAGGGCCTTGCAGGTATCACGAAGGCTACAATTCGATTGACCTATGTGGAACAATCAGGGAAACTATTAGTCAATAAAATTGAGCCTATCATCTTGACTGAGGCAAAGGGGCAAAGTATAGGAACCTATTCAGATACTAGCAGTTCAAGCTCGACTCCCGTTTCCTCTACATCAACCACAACACCTACATCCTCTGAACCAACAACCGCAACCAGCAGTAACCAATAAGGAGAATTGAATGAATAAAAAAATAGAACAACTTGAAGCTAAGCTTGAGAAAGTCAGGAGAGAGAAGGAAAAAGCGCAACGACAAAAAGAAGCAGCAGATGAAAAAATCAAGAATTATATAAATCAAGAAAAAGATTTGGAAGCACAGCTTTTTGTTGCTCTATCAGAAGAAAGTGGCTTATCCTATCAGGAAATGAAGGAACTCATTCTTCCAGCACAATCAAGTAACCAAGGAGTGAACCATGTATAAAATTATCAATCAACTGACTAATCAAGAGGAAACTTTTGAGTACCGAGATGATTTGTTATCAAGGCTAGAAATCATCAATGAGCGAATGAAAAGTAATAAAATAAATGGAATCTATCGACTTTATTCTCTTAATTCTGAAGGTGAAATCCTACAAGAGCTTAGTCTTGAAATACCTTTTGTTGGAATCATTGATCAGTTGTTGGAAAATTTCGGTACGAGTGGTGGGAAGAAAAAGAGAGGTTTTCTTCATTTTTTAGCAAAACATAAAGAAAAGAACTCCTCATTAGGAACACCAGAACCTCAACCACAACCCGAAATCCAACCGGAACCAGATCCTGAACTAGAAGATCTTACGGTAAAGAAAGAGGCAAATATAGCTCGTCAAAGAATTGCTGAGCTAGTTTCTAAGAAGCCTCAAGATGAGGTTGGAGAGGAATTACCTTTGGAAGAGAAAAATACCTATTCTTCTAGTGAATGGACTACAGATCATTTCAGTAGATTAGATGAAAATGAGGAAGAACAAGTAGAACCTTCACAAGATGAAAATACACAAGATGAAAATACACAAGATGAAAATACACAAGATGCAGCTACAGAAGAAGTAGCACCGGTTGTTGCTAAATTTAGTCAGAAAGAGAATAAAACGCTTCCTAATCAAAAGGCTGAATCTTCCTTCTCTCTTCCTCATGCAGCTGCAGTAAATGTGCCTTCAGAGCTTATTGATAGCTTTGAGGCTCAGACGGTTACTTATAAGCAATCTATTAAAAATAAAATCAAATCCAACGAAGATTTTATCAAGGAAGCCAATGAGGAAATTGCTCAGTGCCAAAATAGGATCGATGAGTTGAAACAACAGATTCTTGCGAAAGACTCTCAAGCTGCACAATTGAAAGATCTTTATTTCAAAATTGAAGAGGTGAGCTAAAATGGAACAAGAACAAGTGGTAGCCCAATTAGGACGGGCAACTCTTGTGACAGGAGAAGTCATCTTAAAAGGACTCTTCTTGGTGAGCTCTAAAGCAGTTGAAATTTATCAAGCCAGAGGGGAGAATGTAGTCTTTACTGGTGATACAGACTGGAATAAATTCATGGCTACAGCAGATGCTAAAGAAGTCCAGCAACTACTACATAATGAAGTCAATCTCGAGGCAGTTCGAAAAGAACTAGGCCAATACGGGATTGGCTTTTCTTTTTATACTCATCCAGATGGAAAGACAACTCTTGCTTTTAATGCAAAAGATAAAGGTGTTGTCGAACAAGCCTTTAAGGATGTCCTAGAAGGCATCACAAGAGATCCTAAAAGATTCAATGAGCGAAACCTTAAAAATGGAAAAACGACTTCTTTTGAGGAGAAATTGAAACATTTTAAAGCAGTTGAACAAGAGAAAATTAACTCTCTTCAGGTAAACATTCATACTAAGGAATTTGTTCTTCCAGAAAATATCGAACCACAGATTGGAGGGAAAATGAAGTGATTACAGAAAAGAAGAAACGGAGACTTAGACCGTATTTGTTGTTAGGAATTGGTCTATTCTACCTCTTTCATTGGCTCTTTAAACTATGGCTGATGGCACCTGATACAGACTCAGTAACGGATGTATTCGGTCTTGAAAAGTTTAACTGGATGAGCGACCATCTGAGCGATAAATCTTGGTTTGATTTTCAATTTACACAAAATTCTTTATTGTTTGGTATGAGTGGGTTTATGATTGCTTTTTTGCTGTATTTGAGAGTGACGGATACAGGTACGTACAGGTATGGGGAGGAACATGGATCAGCTCGCTTTGCAACGAAAGAAGAGTTGATGAGATTCCGAGATGAAGATCCTGAAAAGAATATGATTTTCACTCAAAATAGCCAGATGGGACTATTTAATAACCGATTGAGTTTTGAAAATCAGATTAATAAAAATATTTTGGCGTATGGTGGTACAGGGGATTCAAAGACACGTAGTGCTGTTAAACCGAATATTTTACAAGCAAACTCAAGCTTTGTGACTACAGATACCAAAGGACTTCTCATTCATGAAACAGGGAAATCACTTGTAGAAAAGGGCTATAAGATGAAGATTTTTGATCTGATTACTTTCTTGAATTCAGATGGTTTCAACGTCTTTAGATATATTCATAATGAAATGGATATAGACCGAGTAGCTGAAGCTATCACGGAATCACTAAACAAAAATGGTCATGAGGGTGATCCTTTTTGGCCAGCAGCCAATAAACTCCTAATGCGTTCTCTAATTGGCTATCTCTATTTTGATGGTCAGCTCGATCACTATCTGCCTAATTTAGGGCAGGTTACAGATATGATTCGAGAAT
>FLSE01002801.1_pt3 | contig 22493 bp, 19 predicted proteins | sample 1550461 | NCBI WGS metagenome assembly FLSE01 (sample SAMEA4031758, study PRJEB14383) | metagenome | biome: human; feature: oral; material: saliva | place: Philippines | collected 2014 | reverse complement strand
TCACTCGTAGTGCGTCCACATGCGCAGGACGCGGACAGTGCGCTCCTCTTCGAAGACCTCATAGACGAGCCTGTGCTGAATGTTAATTCTGCGCGAATACATCCCGGCGAGGTCACCCACGAGGCGCTCGTAGCGGGGAGGCACCGCGAAAGGATCCTCTGTCAGAACCTCAATGAGAGCCTGCGCTTTCGCTTTGAGTCCGCTGGCAGAGAGCTTCTTTGCGTCCTTCGCGGCCTGCTTGGAGAAAACGACCCGCCACACGACTACCACTCCACGTCATCGAGGGCATCGTCAAGGTCCTCACGAGTGGCTTCCTTCAGGCTGTCCGTCATTCCCGGAATCCCCTGCAGGTAGAGGGTCTCCTGGATGGCAGACCAATCGGCCTCGCCAATGAGCACGGCATTCCCACGACGGCCGGTGATCGTGATCGGGGTTGACTCCTCATTCACGGTGTCGATAAGCCGGTACAGATCCGAGCGGGCGGCAGTGGCACTCACAGCAGTCATGATCTTTCCTTTCCACTCCCATCATATCGTACGCTTTCACGTACGCATAGGCCTGTGCGCACCAATGCGAACGAGAGGATACGATCAACGCATGACGACTCTCCCCAAGTCCCTCGCCTCCGCCCTGCCCTCCCGTGAGCGCCGCTGCCCCAGCCTGGAGCTTCAGGACGGGCGCTGGCTGGCGGCCGCGAAGTCGGGCCTATGCGTCTTCGGAACCCAGGCCTCGTCCGGCGACGAGACGCCCACCCCCGAGATCTTCCCGTGGTACGACGTGGCGCGGGCGCGCTGGGAGGCGGAGGGCGAACTCTTCGCGCTGGAGTGGGTGGACCCGGCGCGCACTCCCCTGGCCGGGCGCACCGCGGGTGACCCGTCGGATTTCATGCGTCAGACAAGCGAGTACGTCAACCACTCGATCGTCATGCACGCCCAGACGGAAACGGACGCGGGGACGACGATCACGGCGTGGGTGCGCCGGGGCCCCGACGGACTCTTCTCGGTGCTGACGGCGGACGGTCCGCTGGGCGGTACCGGTCAGCGCGCGGCGAGCGCCCTAGAGGCCAGCGTGCGCGAGGCGGTCGGCCTCGACTGATCGACGAGGCCGGGGCGCGCCTGCGCTCGCCTCACCCTCGCGCTGTGCCCCCACGCATGAAGACGGGACCCAACCTCACGGCTGGGTCCCGGCCTCATGTGGCGACGATCAGTGAACAATGAAGACGCGTTCGAAGGGGTCGATGGACAGACCCTGCTCGAGGATCGTCCGGCTCCACTCGCGCGCGCTAAACAGGGAATGATCGCGGTAGTTGCCGCAGGAGTACACGTCCGTGCCCGGAACGTCCTCCCAGGTCGCCTCCTCGGCGATGGCGTGCAGCGACGAGGCGATAGCGGCAGTCACCTCCTTGACGCAGGGGGTGCCCCACATGATGAGGTGGAAGCCCGTGCGGCAGCCGAACGGCGAGCAGTCGATGACGCCGTCGATGCGGTCACGCAGCAGAGAGGCGAGCAGGTGCTCGATCGTGTGCAGACCAGAGCTCGGGATTTCGCCGCTGTTGGGCTGGACGAAGCGCACGTCGAAATTCGAGATCTGGTCACCCTTCGGGCCGGCCTCCACGTTGATGAGGCGCACGTAGGGCGCCTTCACGGCTGTATGGTCCAGAGTGAAGCTCTCCACTTCTGCCATGTTGTATTAATCCCTTTCGGTGTAGTTTTGCCTGCGTTGTTCCAGACGCATGAGCGACCGGAAGACCTCAGAGTACTGCGGATCCTCCTCATTCATGCGCGACAGGGCCGCACGTGTTTCACCTAACTGTCTGGTGAGGTCCATGCGAACCAAGGCCGCGACGACGCCGCGGCAGTAGGAGCGCACGTCGGCTTCGCCCGCGACGGGCAGGGGGTTGACCGCCAGCTCGGTGACGGCAGGGCCGATGAACTCGCCCGCCGCGTCGAGGATGACCTGGACGAAGTGACGTGACGCCGCCAGGGTCGCGTTGTCGCCGGGGCCGAAGTGAGCCTCGGCCTGGCGCATCATCTGCGTGAAGGCGTCCAGGCCACCGACCGCACGAATCGCGTCGTGGACGGCGCGGTGCGTGGGCACGGTAAAGGTTTGGCCGTCCAGCTCCTCGAATCCGGAGCCGACGACGTAGAGCGGGTGCTGTAAGACCGCCTCGAGGGCCTGGCGCTCGACGCGGGTCACCGGATCCTCGGGGCCGCGGCGCACGGGGGTGGGGGCAGGGCGACCCGCGCCGGCCATCTCGATCTCTCCGGAGCGCGGACCGGGGGTCATCACCTCAACGCGGCCCGCCGCCCGGACCGCCTGCTCGACCGTACGCATGTCCATGCCGAGCCATCCGGCAAGCTGGCGCGTGTACTCTGCACGCAGGGCCAGGTCCTTGATGTGCGCGACGATGCCAGCCGAGGCGCGCAGGCCCTGCACGCGCCCCTCGGCGCTACGCAGGTCCATCTGGGACAGGACCGAGCGGATCGCGAACTCAAAAAGGGGGATGCGCGAGTTCACCAGGTCGACGATCGCTTGGTCGCCCTGGGACAGGCGCAGGTCGCACGGGTCTTGGCCGCCCGGCGCCACCGCCACGAAGGTCTGCGCCGCAAAGTTCTGGTCCTCCCCGTACGCGCGCAACGCAGCCTTCTGCCCGGCGCTGTCACCGTCGAAAGTAAAGATGACCTCGGAGCCGTGGGCGCGCCCGCTGGAGAGCACGACGCCTGCGGCAGGGTCCGCATGGTCGCCCAGCAGGCGGCGGATGATGCGCACATGCTCCGACCCGAAGGCGGTACCGCACGTGGCCACCGCGTTCGTGACGCCCGCGACGTGCGCGGCCATAACGTCCGTATAGCCCTCGACGATGACCACCTTGTGTTGCGTCACGATCGACTTCTTCGCCAAATCTAGACCGTACAGAAGCTGCGACTTCTTATAGATCGGCGTCTCGGGGGTGTTCAGATACTTGGGCGACTCCTTGTCGTTGTCGTCCAAGCGACGGGCACCGAAACCGACTGTCGCGCCCGTAATGTCGCGGATCGGCCACACCAGGCGCCCACGGAAACGGTCGTAGATGCCGCGGCTGCCGGTCGTGCCCAAGCCCGCGACTTGGATCTCCTGGTCCGTGAAGCCCTTCGAGCGCAGGTGTCGGGTGAGCGAATCCCACGAGGCCGGGGCGTAGCCAACCCCGAAATGCTCGCACATCGCCTGGTTGAAGCCGCGCTTAGCCAAGAACTCGCGGCCCCTGTGGGCTTCGTTGCTGCCCAACTGCTTGCAGTAGAACTCCTCAGCGACGCGGTGGGCATCCAGGAGGCGCTGGCGCTTGCCCGGCTCCTCCGTGCGCACGCGGGTGCCGCCCTCCTCGTAGTGGAGCGTAATCCCCGCCTTTTGCGCGAGCATCTCCACGGCCTCGGTGAAGGGCAGGTGGTCGATCTTTTGCACGAAGGAAATGACATCGCCGCTCTCCCCACACCCGAAGCAGTGGAACATGCCCAGGTGGGGGCGCACGTTAAAGGACGGGGTGCGCTCGTCGTGGAAGGGGCACAAGCCCTTGAGGGAGCCGATGCCCGCGGGTCGCAGCGCTACGTGCTCGCCGATGATCTCATCGATCTTCACTGCGTTACGTACCGCTTCGATATCGTCCTTGCGAATCAGACCCGCCATGGCTTCAGTCTACCGAGGCCCACCCGCGCGCGTGGTCCGATTGTGCTTAGAGCTGCGAGGACAGCATCCCGCACCAGCGCGCGTGCCAGGCCGAGGCCGAGACGTCGGTGAGCGAAGCAACCTGGTCGATGACGGCACGCAGGCGCACGCGATCATCAGAAGCGGCCCGCCACTGCGCGGCAAACACCGGCTCAAGGGAGTCAGCCCCCGCCTCGTACAGGGCGTCGACCAGGTCCGCCAGGAGCGTGCGCTGCTGGTAGTACACCGGCTCACTCTCGCGCGGACTCATGACGTAGTGGACGGCCATGCCCTTGAGGATCTGGATCTCGGCGCGCACCTGCCGCGGCACGACCAGGTCCGCACGGTAGCGGCCCAGCGGCTCATCACCGAAGGTCTCGCGCGTGGCTGCGACGGTCGCCGAACAGAAGCGGCCGATCAACTCGCTCGTCGCATCCTTGAGGTGGGCAAGGGACGCGTAGGAGCCGTCGAAGGAGCGCAGCCACACGGGCATGGACACGATACGCTCGAGCGCATCCTCCAGGTCCGAGCGCGCGACCGCCGGACCGTACCAGTCCAGCGTCGAGGCGATGACGGCTGCGCAGTGCGCGTCGTCGAACAGGTCGGCGGGATCGAGCTTGCGGGTCGCGACCGCGTCCTCCATATCGTGCACCGAGTAGGCGATGTCGTCGGACAGGTCCATGATCTGGGCCTCCAGGCAGCGCCTGCCCGCCGGCGCGCCCTGGCGCATCCATGCGAACACGGGCGCGTCGTCCGGGTAGACCGAAAACTTGCGCGTCGACTTGGCCAGGTCTGGGCCACCCGACTTGACCCACGGGTACTTGCAGATCGCATCCAGCGTCGCGCGCGTCAGGTTCAGGCCCGCGGGCACGCCTCCCGCGCCGATCACCTTGGGTTCCAATCGGGTGACGACACGCAGGGTCTGGGCGTTCCCTTCGAAACCGCCAATCGAGGCCGCAGCAGCATCCAGGGCACGCTCGCCGTTATGCCCGAAGGGCGGATGCCCGAGGTCGTGGGACAGACACGCGGCATCCACGACGTCCGGGTCAGCCCCCAGCTCTTTGCCGAGCTCACGGCCCACCTGGGCAACCTCCAAAGAGTGGGTGAGGCGTGTGCGCACGAAATCGTCCGAAATCGGACCCAGCACCTGCGTCTTTTCGCCCAGGCGGCGCAGCGCCGAGGAATGCAGGATGCGCGCGCGATCGCGCTCGAACTCGGTGCGCGCCGACGACTTGTGGTCCTCGGGCACCCAGCGCTCAGAATCGGCCGGGCTGTACGGGGAGGCCGCGTCAGTGCCATCGACACCCGGGATTACCAAAGAAAACTCGTTCACGAGCCTATGGTACGCGGACAGTGCCCCCGCGCTTGGACACCTATCCCGCGAGCGAGCCAAGGCCTCGTCCGTGATCGGTGCTCGGCAAGCCCCGCGTGGCCCGACGCGTATGAGCGATAGAACCGCACGGACGGTGGCCTCGTCACGATGAGGCCCCCTCTCCCTCATCGGCCTATGACGCCAAAATGTCCGGTCAAAGAAAGAGGGGGATGCGAAGATGACGAGACGGCTCCAATGGGTTTTGATCTGGAATAAAAGGCATTGACAAGAAACACCCATTCAACGTTTTTTGCTCACTTGCCGCGACCTCATTGCAGCAAATGTCGAAAATTTACCAAATTGTTACTGTGAGATACCCCAGCGGAGCTTTCCTCATTTGTTCAAACATGCTAAACCTCAGGAGTCGCATTCAGCGTCGAATCTCATTCACGGAAGGAGTCCCCCGTGTCCAACACGGCACAGGAAATCCTCGATGCAGTCGGTGGTCCCGGCAACATCACTCACTTTACCCACTGCGCCACGCGCCTCCGCTTTGAGCTGCGTGACGCCTCCGTCGTCGACAAGGACACGGTCGAGAACATCGACGGCGTTCTCGGAGCCGTGCCCCAGTCGGGTGACCGCTACCAGATCGTCATTGGCGGTGCCGTTCAGTCGGTCTTCAACGAGATCAACAACCTGCCCTCGATGAAGTCAGGCACCGCAGCCTCCAACGACGACGTTAAGGCCGCCGCCCGCGCGAAGGCGCGTGGTAAGAACGCTCTCGTCGACGCGTTCTTCGAGTACCTGTCCGACTCGTTCCGCCCCCTCCTGCCCGTCCTGCTCGGAGCCTCCCTGATCCTGGCGTTCCTGGCGGTCCTCGACGCCCTGCACATCGTCGACACCCGCGCGGAAACCATTCCCGCGTGGCTGGGCTACGTGAACTCCATGTGGCGCGCGGTCTTCTACTTCCTGCCCGCCATGGTCGCCTACAACGCGTCCAAGAAGCTGGACATCGACCCGTGGGTCGGCACGGCCGTTATCCTGTCGCTGCTCACCCCCAACTTCACGGGCCTGAGCAACGCCGCCTCGTTCGCCGAGACGACCTGCACGACGAATGCCCTGGGCACCGAGCAGTGCGTCACCCAGATTGGCAGCCTGCCCCTGCAGCTGTCCGACTACGGCGGCCAGGTCTTCGTGCCGCTGCTGATGGTGCCGATCCTGGCTCTGGTCTACAAGGGCCTGAAGAAGATCGTTCCTTCGAACGTCCAGATGGTGTTCGTCCCCTTCATCTCCTTCGTCATCATCATGCCGCTGACGGCTTTCCTGATCGGCCCCCTGTCGATCTGGATCGGTAACGGCCTGGGCAGCGGCCTGGCCTGGCTCAACGGCCACGCCCCCATCGTCTTCGCGATCATCATCCCGATCATCTACCCCTTCCTGGTGCCGCTCGGCCTGCACTGGCCGCTCAACGCCCTGCAGCTGGCCAACATCGCCTCGACCGGCTCCGACTTCATTCAGGGCCCCATGGGCGCGTGGAACTTCGCCTGCTTCGGTGCCACCGCCGGCGTGCTCTTCCTGTCGATCCGCGACCGTGACGCCGACATGCGTCAGACGGCGTCCGGTGCTCTGGCCGCGGGCCTCTTCGGCGGTATCTCCGAGCCGTCCCTCTACGGTATTCACCTGCGTTTCAAGCGCATCTACCCGCTCATGCTCACCGGCTGTGTCGTCGGCGGCCTGGTCATCGGTATCGGCGGCGGCGCAACCACGAACACCTTCGTGTTCACCTCGCTGCTGACGATCCCCGTCTTCACCCCCATGGCCGTCTACGGTCTGGGCATCCTGGCAGCGTTCGCTACTGCTTTCCTGATGGTCGTCTTCTTCGACTACCGCACGAAGGAGCAGAAGGCTGTGGCTCGCGAGAAGAAGGAAGCCATGAAGGCTGGCGTCTCCGCCGCTCCCGCCGCCGCTGCCGCTGCCGCACCGGCCAATGAGGATGCTGCCGCTGAGGCGACCGCACCGGCCACTGAGGCTGCCCCTGCCCCGTCTTTCAGCGACGAGGCCAAGGCTGACCTGACGCTGACCTCCCCCATGGCAGGTGAGCTGGTTGCGCTCTCGGACGTCAATGATGAGGCCTTTGCCTCCGGCGCGCTCGGCCCCGGAATCGCGATCTCCCCCGCCGCTCACGCGGTCGTCGTCGCCCCCTGCGACGGCAAGGTGACGGTCGCCTACCCGACCGGCCACGCCTACGGCCTCAAGTCCGCCTCCGGCGTCCAGATCCTTATCCACATCGGTATGGACACGGTCAAGCTGGACGGCAAGGGCTTCACGCCCCGCGTCTCGAAGGGTGACATCGTCAAGCGTGGCGATGTCCTGGCTGAGGTCGATTGGGACGTCATCCGCGAGGCCGGCTACGACACCATCACCCCGATGGTCGTGACGAACAAGAAGAAGTTCGGCGAGATCACCCCCGCCGCTCCCGGCCCGGTTGGAATCTCTGACACGGTTGTGACGGTGGCTCCCAAGGAGGCGTGAGCGTTCCTAGCGTGTCGCTGACATAGCTGTGGGGGCGGGCCTGGTGGCCCGCCCCCACACATGTCTCTAGGCCTCGAAGCCCTCGACAATGTCGAGGACCGCTCGGGCCTGCTCAATGGTGAACTGTCCGGGGGCACTCCCCTCGGCACCGGGCAAGGTCGCAAACGTCGCGGCCGATCCGAGAGCAGAGCCGACCAGGCGCGTCGGCGCGCCGTTGGGTCCCATGGCGATGCCGATGACGGGACGGTCGTAGGCCTCGCGCGCCCAGGCCTGCGCACCAAGTACGCGGGCGGCGTCGGTGGCGCTGTGGGCCATGCAGGCGAACTTGAGGACGTCGGCACCCGCGTAGTTCATGTCGGCGAGCACCTCGGCGAGTCGGTCGTCGCTGGGGGTCCCTTCGAAGTCGTGGAATGAGCCGATGACGAGCGCGCCGGCCACATGAGCGTCTTCGATGAGCGCCGAAGACCCGTCTCGCCTGATCTCCACGTCGACGCCTCCGACGTGGGGAGCCAGGGCCGTCACGAGGGCGCAGTACTCCTCGTCGTCCAGGGACGCTTCGCCGCCTTCGACGGAGGTGCGGATGGTCGCCAGGATGGGCAGGGGCGAGGCGTCCGCGACGTAGCGGGCCATGCGCACGAGGTCGTCGGCGACCTCGGAGGCGGCCACGAAGTGTGAGCCCACCAGGGAGAACAGGTAGGTGTCGGCTCGCCACTCGACGATGTCAGCGCGGCAGGACGCGAGCGCACCAACCTGATCAGTGAGGGCGCGCGCGTCACCGCTGACGGGCACGATCACCTGGGTGCGTCCCCCGAGGGTCGCCTTTTTGGCGGCTCGTCCGATGGTGACGAATCCGGGCGCAGGGTCGGGGTCGGGCGCAGATGAGTGAGGCATGATTCCTTCGCTTAGTATCCGATTTCTGCCAGGTGCAGGCGCTCTCGTTCGCGCTGCGTGAGGTAGGGGTGGTCCAACCAGCCGTCGGGCAGGTGGGGTGTTTTTTCGCCTCCGGCTCGCCCTCGCGGCCCGCGGGCTGCGGGCGGAAACGCCTGGTTGAGGTCAAGATCCTCGAGGCGATCGTGCAGCTCTTGGAGGGTGGAGACCATGGAGAGGGCGTGACGCTGAGGGCCGCCGACGGCGAAACCGCGCAGGTACCATCCGATGTGTTTGCGCATCTCTCGCAGCGCGCGCCTCTCGTCGCCCTGGTCGACGACGCACCAGGCGGCGTGGCGCTCGATGACGGAGACGACCTCGGCGAGGCTAGGGCCAGCCGGAATGGCCCCGCCGTGGTAAGCGGCGACGATGTCGCGGAAGATCCAGGGGCGTCCCTGGGCTCCGCGCCCGACGCTGATGCCGTCGCAGCCGGTGCACTCCAGCATCGCCAGGGCGTCGGCGGCCTCGAAGACGTCGCCGTTGCCGAAGACGGGGATGTCGAGCAGCTCCTTCAGACGCGCGATCTCGTCCCAGTGGGCGCATCCCGCGTAGTGCTGGTTCTGAGTGCGCGCGTGCAGGGTGAGCGCGGCGGCACCCAGTTTTTGCGCGGCCAGGGCGGCGTCGGTCGCGGTCTCGTGCTCGGCATCGATGCCGATGCGGATCTTGACGGTCACGGGGATCTCGCGCCCCGCGCGCTCCCCGGCCTGGTCGCAGGCGCGCACGACGGCGGCGACGAGGTCAGCGAACAGGTCGCGCTTCCAGGGCAGGGCCGCTCCCCCGCCTTTCTTCGTGACCTTGGGGACGGGGCACCCGAAGTTCAGGTCGATGTGGTCGGTGAGGTCGCGCTCGACGAGCATCGTCGCGGCGCGGGCCATGACGGCGGGGTCAACGCCGTAGAGCTGCAGGGAGCGCACGCGTTCGGCGGGGTCGGGGCGCACCATCTCCAGGGTGCGTTCGTTTTCCTCGACGAGCGCGCGGCTGGTCACCATCTCGGTGACGTACAGGCCTGCGGGCGCGTCCACGCGCGGGATGGCGACGTGGCGCGGTTCGCCCGCACCATCGCGCGGGGGCTGAGGGGACGAGGCTGTGGCCCCCTCCCCCGGTTCAGCGGCCCAGGAGGGGATGCCGGTAGGTCGCAGGTGGTCGGGCAGGCCCGACTCGCCCATGATGCGGCACAGGCGTCGGAAGGGCGCGTCTGTCACCCCGGCCATAGGGGCCAGGACGACGGGCGTCCACAGGCGCAGCGGCCCCACGCGAAGCGGGGCCGCTGCGGACGTTGAGGCTATGGACAAATCAGCAGCCCAGGCGTTCGATCAGGTACGACTTGACCATGTCGAGCGGGATGCGCACCTGCTCCATCGTGTCACGCTCACGGATGGTGACGGCGTGGTCCTCGATCGAGTCGAAGTCGTAGGTGATGCACAACGGCGTGCCGATTTCGTCCTGGCGACGGTAGCGGCGTCCCACGGCGCCGGCGTCGTCGTAGTCGACGTTCCAGATGCCGCGCAGCTCGTCAGCCAGCTCCTGGGCGGGGCCGGTTAGTTCGGGCTTGCGGGACAGGGGCAGGACGGCGGCCTTGACGGGGGCCAGGCGCGGGTCCAGCTTGAGCACGACGCGCTTGTCGACACCACCCTTGGCGTTGGGGGCCTCGTCCTCGTGGTAGGCCTCGATGAGGAAAGCCATGAGGGAACGGGTCAGGCCCGCGGAGGGCTCGATAACGTAGGGGGTCCAGCGTTCCTTGGTGTTGGGGTCGAAGTAGTCGAGCTTCGCGCCGGAGGCCTCGGAGTGGACGCTCAGGTCGTAGTCGGTGCGGTTGGCGATGCCTTCGAGCTCGCCCCACTCGCTGCCCTGGAAGCCGAAGCGGTATTCCAGGTCGACGGTGCGCTTGGAGTAGTGCGAGAGCTTCTCCTTGGGGTGCTCGTACTCGCGCAGGTTCTCGGGATCGATGCCGAGGTCCACGTACCAGGCCTTGCGGTAGTCGATCCAGTACTGGTGCCATTCCTCATCGGTGCCGGGTTCACAGAAGAACTCGAGTTCCATCTGCTCGAACTCGCGGGTACGGAAGATGAAGTTGCCGGGCGTGATCTCGTTGCGGAAGGACTTGCCGATCTGGCCAATGCCGAACGGCGGCTTCTTGCGCGCGGCGTTCATGACGTTCGCGTAGTTGATGAAGATGCCTTGAGCGGTCTCGGGGCGCAGGTAGTGCAGGCCGGCCTCGTCGTCGACGGGGCCCAGGTAGGTCTTGAGCAGGCCGGAGAATGCGCGGGGTTCGGTCCACTGGCCGCGCACGCCACAGTTGGGGCAGGCGAGGTCAGCGGTGGTCAGGGAGGACTCTTCGACGCCCTTCTTTTCGGCGAGTTCTTCGATGAGCTGGTCCTCGCGGGCGCGCTTGTGGCAGTTGAGGCACTCGATGAGCGGGTCGGTGAAGGCCTTGACGTGGCCGGAGGCAACCCACACTTCGCGCGGGAGGATGACGGAGGAGTCCAGGCCGACGACGTCGGCGCGGCGGCGGACCATAGCGTTCCACCAGGCGCGCTTGATGTTTTCCTTCAGTTCCACGCCGAGCGGGCCGTAGTCCCACGCGGAACGGGTGCCACCGTAGATGTCACCGCAGGGGAAGACGAAGCCGCGGCGCTTGGCCAGGCTGATCACGTTGTCGAGGCGGGAAGGTCCCTTAGCCACTTGTCACTCCTTGAGTATCTGGGGCACGACTGGCTGTCGTGTCGCCATTGATACTAGTCGATAACCGCTGTTTGGGGCGGTTTCTCCCCGCTTGTGCGCTCATGGATCCCACCACAGGTGCGCACTTGGAGTTCTGGCCGATCCCTGCAGTGCCCTCCCCGCAATTCTCCACGGGATTCTGCCCGGAGTTCTGGCTGAGCCTGCTGTTCGCTTCGCTCGGCATGCTCGCAGATAGGTTATGAGCATACGGATAGGTTATGAAGATACGGATAGGTTATGAAGATACGGATAGGTTATGAAGATACGGATAGGTTATTAAGCTATCCGCATGTGAATAACCTATCCACATCGTCGTAACCTATCCACATGCGCACGAGTAGGCCCCGTCAGGCATGCCCGCCCAGCGACGGCGGATCACGGGAAAGCCATACACCGAGCACGATGGCATCGTCACGTCATTGACGCACACATAACCGCATCAAACGGCGGTTTTCCGCGCAGCAAAGCCAAGGCGGCAACCCCTCAGCATCAGAATTGGCTGCCCTCATCGGTGGCGGCCAGTGCATTCAGCGCTGGCCTTCCAATACCGGCGATCCCCGCAGTCACAACGCCAGCTACGCGGACCGTCCGACAACCCAGGAAAGAGTCCCGGCCTCGTCCGAATTGAGCGGGACGAGGCCGGGGCAGGGGCGAGGGGTCATGCTCCCCAGGCGCAACTTGCGTTCAGTTGAGGCGGCGAATCCTACCCGTGGAGGTGAGGTGCCACCCAGCGGCGGCAACTGCGAGAGTGAGGAGGCCGAGCAGCCAGAAGGCGGGGTGCATCGGGGGAAGGTAGCCGGACTTATGAACAAGCGTGAGAACCAGCCAGGTGACCGGACCGGCGATGCCGGCTAGGCCCAGCACAGCCGCCACGATAATGCCGAGGGCGACCGTCCACGGGCCTCGACCATGGCGCGAGGCCGCACCGATGAGGCGTCCGGCCCCGTCGCAGGCGATCCAAGCGACCACCACAAAGAGCCACGAGTCCACTCCGAGGGGGTACTCGAGGCTCCCCAGGAAGAAAATGTGCGTCTGAGCCAGGGCGAGCACCCACCAGATCACACTGGCGATGGCGATAACGATGACACTGTGCACGTAGGTCGACAGTGCCAGGGTGCGGCGCGACGCGCCGCTCAGAGACGCTGCCTGCAGGTCCGTCGTCGTCGTGATGATCTGCGCGATGAGGATGTAGATGCCCGTCGAGAAGGCGGCGTTCATGGCGGACTGATCGACGTGCCCCGAGAAGTCATCGGAGGTCGCGTACATGATGGCGCTCACCGTGGAGTTAATGAGAAATTGACCGACGACAATCGCGGCGTACACTCCGAAAGCGAATCGCCAGTCGACCATTCCAAGTCGCCAGATCGAGGGCTGAGAGGAAACAGTGGGTGCGGTGCTCATTGGTCGTTCTCCTGGATGAGGTAGGCGAAGGCGTCCTGGAAGGAACAGGGAGAGGACGTCAGGGAGTGGGATGCGAGCGTGGCTTCATCAACGGTGCCGCCGCGCAGGTCCACGACGATCTCTCGCGTGGGACCCAGCTCACGACTGGCGATGACGGCGAGGTCCGGGCGGGCGGCGAGGAGGCGCTCGACGTCGGAGGCGTGGCCGGTCAGTGCACAGACTCTGCAGGTGAAGTCGTCGACGCTCTCATGAGCGAGGAGCACGCCTTTCTTCAAGACGATGACATCTTCGGCGACCTTTTCGAGTTCGGAGACCATGTGCGAGGAAACGAGGAAGCGGCGCTGTGGACGCTTTCCTTCCATGCACTCCCCCGCCAGGGTGAGAATCTCCTCGTAGAAGGCGTAGCGCGTGGGCACGTCCAGGGGTGCCTGGATCTCGTCGAGGAGGGTGATGGGCGCACCCGATGCCAGGGCAATCGCGCCGGTGACAACGGCTGCTTGGCCTGCGGAGAGCTTTCCAAGAGTCTTGCGGCTACGGACCGGCAGACCGAAGCGCCGGGCGTAGTGGGCGAAAAGCCGCTCGTCCCAGGTGGGACGCAGACGGGCGTATTGGATCAGGATAGTTGCGGGGACATCGTCGAGGTCTCGGCTGGACGAGGCCATGATCGAGTCGGCGAACAGGTCGTCGGCGCTGGCTTGGGCGGCGTCGATGGAGATGCTCCCCGAGGTGGGGGCCAGCAGACCACCGAGGATCTGCATGAGCGTCGTCTTGCCCGAGCCGTTGGGGCCGACCAGAGCAGTGACAGTCGATTCCCCGAGGGTGAGGGAGACGTCGAGCAAAGCCGGCACTATCTCACCTCGGTAGGTGTGGGTGATGGAGGTCAGGGTGATCATGAGTTGTCCTTGGCGGTTGTGTCGGCACCGTAGGCGCGGACGTGGTCGATGATGGCGTCGAGGTCGAGGCCTAGTGCCAGGCCCGCTTCGACGGCGGGGTTTAGGGTCTCCTCCACGTAGGATGCGAGCCCGTCGGCCACCAGGGCACCCCGCGCGCCTTCGGCGACGAACATGCCAATGCCTCGTCGCTTTTCGACCAGGCCCTCGTCGACGAGGATCGCGAAGGCCTTGCCGACGGTGGCCGGGTTGATGCGGTAGGTCGCGGAGTATTCCGTGGTGGAGGTGAGCTGATCCCCGGCGCGTAGGGCACCGCGCAGGATCTGTGCGCGGATGTCGTCGGCGATCTGCACGTAGATCGGGATCCCCGAGACGAATGTGGGTGCCATTGGCAGCCTCCTCGGTTCAACGGTTCATTACATGACTAATGAACCATATAACCAACTAGCCTGTCAACCTCTCACCAAACAAACCTCAGATTGCACCCCACCTCCCCTACTCACACCCGCGCCCGAATGCAGACCGAACACTCCGCCCGCACAGCCGGCCCAACGAATGGCAACGCTAACCCGCCAATGCTCAGACCCGATACATTGATTCGCCCCAGGTATTGTGGAGAGCGTCTTGGAGCAACCACCACACGGACAGACCGGGCGGAGACACCGCCCGTAGGGTTCGGGCGAGAATCTGGTCGGACACTCCGAGCGAAAAGAGGCTGCCAAGTCTCGCGGGCAGCCAGGCACGAAGGCACCCACAACCCGAACAAACAGCCACACCACCACCAGAAGCAACGCCCGAGCGGGGGGCGCTGCACCCGTTACGGGACGATGCACCCGATCAGGGGCGCTGCACCCGATCAGAAGAGGTGCATTGCCTACGGATCGGGTGCAGTGCCCCAACACACAAGAATAAACGCGGGACTGGCAAACCGAGTCACTCCTGGCCCACAACCAGCCCGAGCACAGGGCACAAGGCGAACATCGGGCGGGTGTTGAGCAGCTTTGTTGCGTCCTCGACCCACACCGAGCCCGCAGCCCACACGGTGCCCGCGACCCACACGATGCCCGAACGTACAAAACAGCCCCGGCCTCGTCCCACGGGGATAGGGGACGAGGTCGGGGCTGGCTAGGCAGGAGGGCGCGGCGCGCTTACTCCTTGACGCCGCCGGCGGTCAGGCCGGAGACAATATACTTCTGCAGGTACTGGAACAGCAGGATGACCGGGACGGCCGCGAGGACGGCACCCGCCGCGAAGATGCCCCACGGGGCGGTACGCTCATCGGCTGCCCACATGTACATGCCGACGGCCAGCGTGAACTGATCCTGATCCTGCAGGACAACCTTCGCGATCACGAAGTCACCGAGCGAGGAGATGAAGCTCAGCAGGCCGACGACGGCCAGAACCGGGCGAACCAGCGGCATGATGATCGTCCAGAAGGTCTGGGCGTGCGTCGCGCCGTCGATCATCGCCGCCTCATCCAGCGAACGCGGGATCGAGTTGAAGAAGCCGTACAGCAGGAAGGTGTTCGAGCCGAGCGCGCCACCGAGGTAGACGCAGATCAGGCCGAGCTTCGAGTTCAGGCCCATGACCGGGAAGATGTCCTGGATACCCAGGAGCAGCAGGTACAGGGCCACGAAGGCCAGCATCTGCGGGAACATCTGAACCAACAGGAGGCCGGTCAGCGTGCCACGGCGCCCCTTGAAGCGGAAGCGGCTAAACGCGTAGGCGGCAGCAGCGCCCATGAGGACAGTACCGATAGCGGTCGTGGTAGACACGATCAGAGAGTTGACGACCCACGACCAGTAGGCGGCGTACTTGCCCGATCCCAGGGACAGGTAGTTATCGAACGACACGTTCGAGAACAGCTTGTTCGAGCCCGTCAGCGTCGCACCCCGGTTGAGGGAGACCGACAGGACGTAGAGCAGCGGGACCAGGCAGTAGATGATCATGACGATGGCGACGACGTGACGCCATCCGACCTCTTTCCACCAACGCGCGCCCTTGAGGGTCGGCTCGCTCTTCTTCTTCGTCACTTTTGCAGCACTCATCACAGCTCCTCAAGGGTCTTCGTCTGGCGGAAACCGAGCCACGCGATCACGCCCACGACGATGAAGATGATGATCGACATGGCCGAGGCCAGGCCGTAGTTCGGGGAACCCGACTCGATCGCGATCTTGTAGACCATCGAAATCAGGATGTCAGTCTGGCCAACATCCATGCCCGGGTAGTTCGGGCCACCGCCGGTCAACATGTAGATGAGCGAGAAGTTGTTGAAGTTGAACGCGAAGGACGCGATCAGCAGCGGGACGGTGGACTGCAGCACGAGGGGCAGCTTGATGGACCACACGGTACGCAGTCCGGAAGCACCATCAATCTTCGCGGCCTCTTCAACGTCACCCGGCAGCGACTGCAGGGCACCCAGGCACACGAGGAACATGTAGGGGAAGCCCAGCCACAGGTTCACGCCCAGGATCGAGAGCTTCGCCAGCGTTCCATCCGTGAGCCACGGGACGTGTGCACCGCCGAGGAGCACCTGGTTGATGAAGCCGAAGTCCTTGTTGAGCATGCCCTTCCACACCAGCGTGGCCAGGAAGGCCGGGAAGGCGTAGGGCAGGATCATGAGGGACTGGTAGATCTTGCGGCCCTTGATGCGCTTGTCCGCGAAGACGAGGCCGAGGATGAGGCCGAGCGCGAAGGTCGAGAGGACCGAGGCCGCAGCGAAGATGAAGGACCATACGAGGGCCTTCATGAAGGGGCCCGCCAGATCGCCGCGCGTGAACATGTTGCGGTAGTTGTCGAAGCCGACGAAGACGCGCCAGCCCGGATCGAGCTGATTGCCCTCGGCGTCGACGAATGCGCCGACCTTGCCGTCGGCCGTGTAGACCGTGCCGGTCTCGGTGTCGGTCAGCGTGTCCGCAGCCTCATCGTAGTTGTAGCGAGACTTCGCAAGGTAGGCGGTCGTGCCATCCTCGCTCTTGTAGTGGCCCGCGTTGGGATCCTCGGAGGCCGGGACGTTCAGGGCGGCGACCTCGGTCTGGCGCTTCAGAATATCGTTGAGCTTGAGAACCGTGTATCCGTCGACGGCGGTGATCATGCCGCCGGACTGGGTGCCACTCACCTCGTGGAAAGGCTTCTCGGAGTTGCCGACCTTGATGCCACCGGTCTCGGCATCGACGATGGCCAGGCCGAGGCCCGAGCCGTCTTCAACGATAGCGGCCGGGAGATTCACCGCACCGGGGGCGCGCTGCTCTGCAGACTTCAGGATCGACGCGACCGCGTCATCCTTGGTCGAGTTGTGACCCTGCCCGTAGTTCGTGAAGGACACGTAGCCCGTGTACCCCATCACGAACACCTGGTAGATGAGCAGGAACACCATACCGGGAACCAGGTACTTCGCGGGGATCATCCGCTTGGAGAAGTACACCCAGTTCACGACGAGGAGCAGAACGGCCAGGACGGCAAGAACCGTCCACGACTTCACCAGGTACGCGGTGAACATGCCGTAGAGCCCCAGGGCGTCGATGAGCATCATTAGGACGAGTTTCACGAAGAAACCAGGCTTGGTCACTTCGCTCGCGTGCGAGGCCTTGGGCCCCGTCTTTTTCTTTTCTGTAGCCTTCGCTGGCTCAGACATCGTGTCCTCCACACGTGCGCATTCGCGCGTCATTGCGACGGAATCCGCCTGACGGCGGTCAAGAAGGGCACCGCGGGTGCCTATGCGCCGACTTGCGGCGTTGTGTATCGATGGGACTCATGCCCGCCCGCAACGCGGGATGGCGGACGGGCATGAGCACTCCTGTGCGTCGAGGTGAGACCATGCTCGAACGAGGATCGTCGAGCGAGGGGACTCACTTGGAGGCGATGGCACCCTCGATGTTGGTAACCATCATGCCCCACAGAGCGTCGGGCGTATCCTTGCCGGTCACGATATCGGCCTCGGTCTGGCCCCAGAAGTTCCAGACGGCACCCATCGCGGGGATCGCGGGAGCGAGCGCGCCACCCTCAGCAACCTTGGAGAAGTCCTTGATGTCCTGGTCATCGGAAGCAGCGGCAACCTCGGGCATCGCGGAGGCGCGGCCACCGAGCTTCTGCATCTCTTCCTGGGCCTTGGGGGTCGCCAGGTAGTTGAAGAACTGCTTGGCGGCAACCGGGTTGGCGGACTTGGCGCTCTGGTAGAACATCTGGACGCCAACGAAGGGCTGGGCGGCCTGCGAGCCGGCAGCGGGGACAGGCAGGACGGAGACCTTCATTCCGGCCGCACGGAAGGCCGCGACGTTCCAGGGGCCGGTCACCGTGTAGGCCGCGGCACCGTCGAGGAACTTCTGCTTAGCAATGTCGCCGGTGATCGAGGGGGACACGATGCCCGCGTCACCCTGAGCCTTAAGCCAGTTGGCAAACTCGGTGCCGCCGGAGCCGTTCATGGCCAGCTCGGCGGTGTACTCACCCTCAGAGTTGGTCTTGAAAACGGGAGCGCCGAAGGACGTCTGGAAGGCGTAGAAGTGGTACGGATCGCCCTTGTCGCCCATCTGGATGATGAAGGGGTACTCGGCACCCGACGCCTTGCCAGAGGAGATCAAGTCGTCGTAGGTGGTGGGCGTGTCAGTGGTCAGGGCGTCGTTACGAACCAGGGCGACAGACTCAACGGCGTAGGGAACACCGTAGGTCTGGCCGTTGTACGTCACGGCCTTGACGGCCACGTCGGAGAACTGGGACTTGGCTTCGCCCAGGTCGACGGGGGCGACGACGCCGTTAGCGACGAGCGCACCGAGCTTGTCGTGCGCCATAACGATCAGGTCGGGGCCGTTGCCGGTGGGCACCTGGGTGGTGAACTCGGTGTCCATGTCGGCCTCGGACTTCTGAACGACGTTAACGGCAACGCCCGTGTCTTTCGTGAAGTCCTCGGCGAACGTCTGGACCTGCGTGAAACGAGTGTCGTCCGCCCAGATCGTGAGGGTCGCCGCCGTGTCGTTGTCGGTCGCGGCCGGGGTGGTGTTGCCACTGCAAGCAGCCAGGGCGGTGACCGCCGCAAAGGCGCCGAGTGCTGCGATGCCACGTCGCATGTTTACTCCTGTGTTGGTCGGGCTGGTCGCCTCCATCAGCAACCTGCTATCTGCCACTGTAATACGTCTGATTTTGTTTCTGCAACAATTTTCCGAATTGTGAGCCAGCTGTTACATTTATACTCATCACGTCGTGCGCACACACCCAAAGGAGAGCTGAGTCGATGACGAAAAACCGCACGAGCATGGCCGATATCGCCGCACACGCCGGCGTCTCAACGGCAACGGTCTCGCGCGTCTTCAACGGCGTCGGACAGGTCTCCGCAGACACTCGCCGCAAGGTCCTGACTGCGATTGATGAGCTGGGATACGACCGACCGACCCCTGAGCGCACCCCCGACACGCCGGCGATTGGCATTATCGTCCCCGAACTAACAAACCCGATCTTCGCTTCCTTCACCCACCACCTCCAGGAGGAGGTGTCGCGAGCAGGCGGCATCTCACTCATTCGGACCCAAACACCGGGTGCCACCTCAGAATTCGACCACCTTTCTTCCCTCCTCGACCATCGTGTGAGCGGCCTCATTTTCGTGTCCGGAAGACATGCTGACCTCCTGGCAGACCTTGGTCCTTATTTCGATGTGACACAGCGCTCAATTCCGTTCGTGACCATCAATGGCGCCCGCCCCGAGATTCCTGCCCCCGACTTTTCTACAGGCGATGCACTGGGAATCCGCGCGGCCGTGGCACACCTACACGAACTCGGTCACACCCGCATCGCCCTCCTAGGAGGCCGCACCCACATCGTCCCAGCCCTGCGCAAGGCAGAAGCTTTCACACAGATCATGGGCGAGTTGGTCGGCGACCATGCTCCCATCATTGAGGAGACCTTCTATACATACGAGGCCGCGGCAGCCCATACGGCCGGACTGATCGAGCGCGGAGTTACAGCAATCATCACCGGGTCGGATCTACAGGCGCTCGGCGCGATCCGAACGATCACCTCCATGGGACTGTCGGTCCCGGACGACATCTCCATCATCGGTTTCGACGATACCTTCCTCATGTCCCACCTCAGCCCAGGCCTGACCACCGTCCACCAGCCCGTCGCCTCGATCGTTTCCGCCGCCGTACGCAATCTTTTCGAGGCCTTGGCCACACCCAACTCCACCCCCATTCACGAGGATTACGTCTTTTCACCCGACCTGGTCGTGCGCGGAACGACCGCGCACGCACACTAAAGCCCTGATCAGACAAGTTCGCTCTCCAAGAAAGTCTTGACAATCATTCTCACTAGGTCAGAGAATGATTCTCATGTCGAAAAGAATCCTCGCCGCCGCATGTGCGGCAGCTACAGCGCTCGCTCTGTCTGCTTGCTCCCCCTCCGCATCGACCGGCGGCAAGACCAGCAAGGACGGCACCCTGACCGTCATGGCTTCCTTCTATCCCCTGAAGTACCTGGCCGAGAAGGTCGGCGGTGAGCACGTCACCGTCACCTCGCTGACCCCGGACGGTGCCGAGCCTCACGACCTTGAGCTCTCGCCCAAGATGGTCGACTCCCTGGCCTCCGCTGACGCGGTGGTCTACCTGGCCGGCTTCCAGGGCGCGGTCGACGAGGCCGTCGAGCAGCACGCTCCAAAGACCGTCATCGACGTGTCCCCCGCCGCCCAGCTGGTTGCGATCGACTCGACGTCCAACCATCCGGGCGAGGACGAGGGTACCGACGAGGCCCAGTCCGGCGAAGCCCAGTCTGGGGAGGCCGCCGACCACGACCATGAAGGCCACGAGCACGAGGGCCACGACCATGAGCACGCCGACCACGACCACCACCACGACATGAGCATGGACCCGCACTTCTGGCTCGACCCGGCGCGTATGGCCAATGCCGCAACCCTGGTGGGCGACAAGCTCGCTGAGGCCGACCCGACCAACGCCGAGACCTACAAGGCCAACGCACAGGCCCTGAACGAGGAACTCACCTCCCTGGGCGACAACCTCGTCGCGAAGACCTCGACCTGCCAGATCAAGACCTTCGTCACCGCGCACACCGCCTTCGGCTACCTCGCCGACCGCACCGGCCTGACCCAGGTGGGCATCTCGGGCCTCGACCCTGAGTCCTCCCCCTCCCCCGCGCGCCTGGCCGAGATTGGCAAGATTGTCAAGGACCAGGGCGTGACGACCATCTTCACCGAGGCTCTCATTGACCCCAAGGTCGAGCAGACCCTGGCCGATGACCTCGGAATCTCCACGGCCGTCCTGGATCCGATCGAGTCCCAGACCGACTCTTCCAAGGACTACGCCGCGGTCATGAACGACAACATTGACGCCCTGACGAAAGCCAACAACTGCCAGTGATCACGACTGACACCACCACGACGGCGGGAGCCTCCCAGGCGGAGGCGACCGCCGTCGTGCGTCTCGATAATCTGCATGTGGCCTGGGATACGGACCTGATCCTTCACGGGATCTCCCTGTCCATTCCCGCCGGCCAGACCGTTGCCATCACCGGTTCGAACGGGTCGGGCAAGTCCACGACGCTCAAGGCCATCCTGGGCACCGCCCCCATCACGAGCGGTGATGCCCTCCTCTTCGGCCGCTCGATCACCGCTCGGGGCCGCGTGCCCTGGAAGAAGATCGGCTACGTGCCCCAGCGCATCTCTTCGGGAGGTGCCATCAGTGCTAGCGCAATTGAGGTCGTGCGCTCCGGTCTCCTTGGCCCGACACGCTTGTGGGCGTTGCCCGGCGACACCGCCCGCGCGATGGAGGCGCTTGAGCGCGTCGGCATGGCCCACCGCGCCCACTCCCCCATGAATATCCTGTCGGGCGGCCAGGCTCAGCGTGTCCTCATCGCGCGCGCCCTCGTGCGCCGTCCCGAACTCCTCATCATGGATGAACCGATGGCCGGGATCGACGCCGCCTCCCGCGCACGCCTGGCGTCAATCGTCGCCGATGCGAAGGCAGAGGGAACGACGATCCTCATCGTCCTGCACGAGCTGGGCGAACTCGGCCCCCTCCTCGACCGCGAGCTGCACATCAGCGCCGGGCACGTCTCCTACGACGGCCCTCCCCATATTGAGGATGACCACGAACAGCACCACGGAGGAGGCGACCACTGTCACCCCACTGAGGCCACCGCTCCCTCACAGGGCGACCGAGGCCTCGTCAGCGGAATCTGGACGGGAGAGACACATGATTGACGCCCTGACCACCCTTCTTTCTTCCCAGATGATGCAGCGTTCCCTCCTGGCCGCGCTCATCGTCGGGCTGACCGCGCCGATCATCGGCACGTATCTGGTACACCGCAGGCTCGCGATGCTCGGCGACGGCATCGGGCACATTTCTCTGACCGGGGTTGCGCTCGGCTGGTTGGTCGGCACGTTCGCGAACGTATCCCCGGCAGACTCGTGGGCCGTCCCGGGCGCGGTGATCATCTCCCTGCTGGGTGCGATCACGATCGAGCTGGTCCGCCAGAGCGGACGCACGTCGGGCGACACTGCGCTGGCGATGCTCTTTTATGGCGGCATCGCGGGAGGCGTGCTGCTCATCGGCCTGGCGGGCGGCACGTCCGCCCAGCTCAACTCGTATCTCTTCGGATCAATCTCGACCGTGCGCTGGAGCGACATCTCGCTCATTACGATCCTGGGACTCGCGATCATTGTGCTCGGCGTGGGCCTGGCACCCGCCCTCTTCTCCGTGACCAACGACGAGGACTTTGCGCGCTCGACGGGTCTGCCCGTGCGCACGCTTTCCCTCCTCATCGCGATTTTGTCGGCCCTGACCGTGGCGGTCGCAATGCGCGTCGTCGGCTCGCTCCTGGTGAGCGCGCTCATGGTCATTCCCGTTGCCATCGCGCAGCTGGGGGCACGCTCGTTCCGCTCAACCATGGGCATCGCCATGGTGCTCGGCGTCCTCATCTGCACCTGTGGTCTGTCCCTGACCTACTTCATCGACCTGTCCCCCGGCGCGACCATCGTTGTCGGTGCCATCGGACTGTACGCGGTCGGGTTTATGATCAGGGCAGTCGTGGACCGC
>FLSE01340027.1_pt1 | contig 22632 bp, 8 predicted proteins | sample 1550461 | NCBI WGS metagenome assembly FLSE01 (sample SAMEA4031758, study PRJEB14383) | metagenome | biome: human; feature: oral; material: saliva | place: Philippines | collected 2014 | reverse complement strand
AGTGATAGTAATGTGATCACCATCAGTCTTAATTGTGTTACCACCAAGTTCAACACTATTCAAACCTGTAAGGTCTTTAGCTAATTGAACATTCAATGTTGCATTATTAGTAGTTGGGTCAATGCCAGATGTAACACCAATGTTGTTACCAGTAGCTAATTTATTTGTATCTGTAATACCACCTTTAACGTCAACTTGTTTGTTGAGTTTTACAGAGTTTACAGTACCCATATCGCCACCGAATTTAAGGCCATCATCCATAGTTGCTACTTCACGTACGATGTTCTTGTTATCAGCACCTTTGATAGGGTCACCATTAGCATCTTTTGGAACATATACGATACGTTCAGCTTTGTCAGTATCACCATTATGAGCAGGATCACGGTTGATAAGAACTTGTTCACCTTTAGCAGATGTAATAGAGATATCTGCACCATTACGGCCGTTGATACCATCTTTACCATCTTGACCTTTAGGACCAGTCATGCCGATAGAGCCGTCTGCACCATTGATAACTACGGAAGAACCATCTTTACCAGTTACGCCAATTTTACCATCAACGCCGTCTTTACCAGGAACGCCCGGTTGACCTTTTTCACCAATACCGATTTTATCGGACAAGGAGAATTCTACAGTAGCATTGCCACCAGTTGTATCGTTAGTTTGTTTTACTACTAAGTTTTTACCAGATTGGAATTCTACAGATTTACCATTTGCAATGTTTTGAGCATTTGCATCATGGGTATCAGCAACAGCACCACCATCTGTAGTATTAGCAGAGGACTTAACATTCCAAGAGGATGCAGTTGTACCGCCTGTAGATAAACCGGACAAGTCGATAACGGCTTCTTTACCAGATACTAAACCACCATTACCATCTGTATATGTTAATTTAACTTTTTTATCAGTACCAGGTGTATATGTACCAGGAGTAATATGTAACTCAGTATCTTTCAACTGTTTTACGTTAACTGCATCAGTATCTGCTGTACCTGGAGCCAAGTTCACAATCTTATTGTTAGCTGTGCCATTACCCATGGACAAGTTGCCACCAGTAATTTGTACTGCAGGTGTATTATTAGTGCCACCTGGATTGCTGTTAAGAGTGATAGAGGAGTTACCATTAGAAATAGAGTTAATACCCTTCAACTCTTTAGCTAAACCAACATTAATTGTAGTGTTGCCATCAGTTCCTTGTTCAATATTAGTTCTGATGTTAGCTGTGTTGTATTCATCAGCATATGCTTTACCAGTAGATAAAGCACCAGTACCTTGAACTGTTACTGTGGAACCTAGTTTATTTGTTTTAACGCCGCCTTCATTAGCGTCAAATTTTAAGCCTTTATCAGTCAAGCCATCAGCTGTATTCTTCAAGTCAGATACGTTGACAACTGCATTAGGTCGTGCATCAGGGTTTGTCGTATCAGTGGCTTTATCCAATTTTTCTAAGAAATTACCACCTGTTTGAGTTTGAATAGCAGAACCAACGTTGTTAACGATGGAGTGGCCACCAGTTGTATTACCAGCTGCATCTTGAATGGATGTAATAACATCAGCTGCTGCTACTTCTGTACCATCAGGCTTATGGAATTTACCATCTTTATCCTTAGTTAGCTTGTTACCAGCTTTATCTGTATAAACAGCAGGTGTAATGGCATTAACTGTATATGTTTTTTGATTTGTTGTAGGATCAGTATCTACATCAACACGAACATTATCCCCTGCTTCTACTTTAGAGCTTAAGCCAGTGATAACCTTCTTGCCTTCATTTGTGATGTTAGAAAGATCATTTTTAGCAATGCCTTTAATAACTGCTTGTTCACCAGTAACAGCTTTATTATTACCATCAAGGTATGTCATAGTTACATCGCCATTACTATCAACAGTATATTCATGGCCAGTAGTTGTAGGCGCAATATGACGTTCAGCAGCTTTTACAGCATATAATTGGGAACCGTTAACTGCATCAGTGGATGTAGAATTTACATCACCATTAGCAACGCCTGTGATTTTGTTATTAGATACATTAACAGGGCCACCAGAAATAGTTGTGCCACCGGTAGCGAATTCGATTTTACCGCCACCGTTGTTTGTAATGGAGGAGATACCTGTTAAAGCACCTTCTACGTTTACTTTATATGGACTAGCCGTTGTACCTGCACCAGTTACAGTTGTATTTTTACCATCGGCTACTACAGTTTTGCTTGCTGCTGCAGCATCAATTTCGAAGTATGTTTTACCAGCCGCATCTGTTTTTTGATCTACAGTGACTGCAGAACCAGTTTTAGCTTTCACCAAACCATCGTAATCAAATTTAACATTTACGTTAGCATCTTTACCGTTTGCATCGTTTTCGGATACAGTTGTAACACGGTTGTTATCGCCTTTAATGTTCAATTGACCGTTGTATGCAAGGAAATCTGCGGCAACTTTGTTTGTGCCAATTGTAGCTGTATTTGTATCAGCACCAACACGAACGCCAACGTTTTTCAATTGCGCTACGTTAACTGCGTCAGTGTCTTTGTTACCAGCTGCTACGTTAATGATTTGACGTTTTTGTGTATCATTACCAACTGAAACAGCACCAGTATTAATAGAACCAGAGTCCCATTGGTCGTTATGACCAGTCAAATCAGCAGTATAAGCACGATTACGAACCTTTATACCATCTACAAATTTACTATTAAAGCCAACATTTTCATTAGAATTCGTTGTACGACTCAACAGGGAACCAGAACCTAGCGCTACGCCGCCTTGTACGCCAGAAACTTGTGCTGTAGCACCAATCGCTGTTGCGTCATACGCACCAGTACCAGTTACAGTAGCACCAAAACCTATAGCTTGAGAACGGATATTTTCAGTACCAGATACATTAGCACCGGAGCCAATAGCGATACTTTCACGGGATGCAACAGAAGATCCATGACCACCTACGAAACCATCAGATGCATCTGCATGGGAACCAGAACCTAGTACTACGGAATAATGAGCATTACCATTGGTTTTTGCACCAGCACCAACAACAACAGCACGGTCAGATTCATCACTAACAGTTGCGCCATCGCCAATAGCAACTGCAGAACCCGCATCATAATAATTACCAGCTACGGCACCACCCGCAGGGGCTGAGGCTGAATTAACAGTAATTGTTTCTGTATTATAGCCTGCTGGGCTTGGTGTACCATTGGAACCAGAGAATTCATAGTTAGAAGTCGTTTTTTGTTTATTTACAGTTGCATTTTTACCAACAGCAACAGAGGCTTGTTCATTTGCAGTTGCACCATGACCAATAGCAGTTGAACTTGCACCTGTTGCCGATGCTTTACCACCAACAGCGGTAGCAACACTTGCTGTTGCTTTAGACTGCATACCTACGGCAATAGAAGCAAATCCACTTGCTGTTGTTTTATATGTATTCCCACCACTAGGAGCACCATTAGTACCGATAGCAATCGCAGCATTAGCAGTAGCTTCTGTACGATTACCGATAGCTACTGATAAATCATTTGCAGCTGTAGTTTCACGACCAATAGCGATTGTATCTTCACGTGCTGCTTTGTTATCACGACCAATAGCAATCTGAGTAGAACCTGCGTTACGACCACCATTTGCAGTAGCATCAGCAAGGTTATTTTGACCGATAGCAATACCACCACCAGTATTGGCATTATTAGAAGTACCCATTGTGATAGTATCTTCTACCTTAGAAGTATTGCCATAACCAATAGCTGTGGCGTTTTGACCAGATGCAGTGTTACGAGCACCAAAAGCTTGAGAGTTTTTAGCAGATGCTTTAGATCCTGCACCAACTGCTGTAGATTCGGTACCTGTTGCATTAGCAATTGCACCGATACCAACTGCCATGTGCGCATTAGCTTTTGAATAGGAACCCATTGCAAGAGCATATGCATCTTGACCATTAGTTAATGCTTCAGAGTATGTACCAATAGCAATATTATCTGTATTATTAGCTTTTGCCACATTACCTACAGCAACAGTATTTCTACCAGTCGCCTCATTAAAAGAACCAACTGCAGTAGCCGCAGGACCAGTAGCCTTGTTACCACCACCAATTGCAGTAGTAGAGTCCTCTGTAGCTGTATTATCAAAACCATATGCTACATGACCATTACCTTTAACATTTGTTTTAGTATCGTTACCATACCCCACAACTATCGAGTTTGTACTTACCTTATTCGGACCATAAGCAGCAGGAACATTATTTGGGGCAATATTAACTGCACTATACCTTAGATCTGTATCCGCATGTACCGGAGTACCCATTTGAGCACCAGCGCCCATAATAGCCAACGTAGCTAATACGCTAGCTAAAACTTTTTTCTTACCACTGTTATTTTTTGCAACTTCAGATACTACAACGTAGCATTCTTTTGTTTTGCTCCAAACAACCTTAAAAATCTTATTCATAGAATCTATGAACCCCCTTTAAAAAAGACACAATTATAATCCTTATTATTACAATGTTGTTCGATGAGATTTTCCATGTTTGTGAAAGCCTCAAATTTGAGACATAACACACATTTCATTTGTTCCTCATCTTGCGTCATATATAAGATAACAAATATAAATGCTCTTGTAAATGGTTTTTTCATTTTTCCCTCATATATTTTTATTATTTTACATTTATTTATAAATATTTTATATTTTAACTCAATTTTTATTGATTTTATGGGTATTTTTCTCTATATATTTACTATTTATTTCTATTAAATTCGATTTACTACAACAATTTTCGATATCTGCATTAGTTTTACTTATAAACTATTGCCATATCGTTTTAATAACTTTCACATACATCGATATAATATAAATCTGCATAAAATAAGGATTTCTATTTTTTAGTCATCTTTTAACTATCAGTACAAATTAACAATTCTAAATTATATAAAACGGAAAAATCTCCTCATCTGGAATAATTGGTATTAATAATGAACTTTTTTTCATAATTGTATATAACAAAATCGACTCTATGCTATACTAAACACATATATATCATTATATAGGGGAGGTTTCTCATGGGGAATATAAACAGTGAGGTACAAGTTATACTCTACTCAGACATTTCTCCTATGATATACTTAAGAAAATTCGTCTCTATTACAAGTTATAATATTCATTTCTATTAAAAGATATATATATTAGTCTATATTGAAAGGTATACACATGAGCCAAAACTCTATTCCCAAGACAGATGCGATGCAAGCTAAAGCACCTAAAAAAGGTGTGTCTCAATCGAAATCAAACACCATACAGCCACCTATCAATGAAGTGGTGCAAGAAAAGATTGAAGAACTGAAAGAGTCGTATGACAATTTTCTCTATGTGTCCAAAGCATTTTCCAACACTAATATCAATTCACTGCAAGCCCGCAGCCGATTATATGGGCTTTCACCAGCACCACTCAAGGGGGCGCGCGTGTTAGAGCTAGGTTCATCGTGCGGGGGCAATATCATCCCTCAAGCGCTGTACTATCCAGAGACTACTTTCACGGGCATCGATTTATCGGGCGTACAAATTGAACACGGCAAGGAATTAATCGCATCCATGGGGCTCACGAATATTACGTTGCTAGAGAAAAACATCATGGATATCGACGACGATTTCGGCACCTTCGATTACATCATCGTGCACGGCATTTGGTCATGGGTACCGGACATGGTGAAAGACAAAATTCTCAGCATTTGTAATCGCAATCTATCGGATCAGGGTATTGCGTATGTGTCATATAATACGTATCCGGGATGGAAACGGTTAGAACAATTGCGAGATATTATGCTGTATTCGGAAAAGCATGCGCCAACGACGTCCCTACAGGACCGCACGGCGTATACGAAACAGGTGTTGCAACTCATTCAGGAAACGATGAAGTTGGATGAACGGTCGCGCATGAAATCGAGTTACAAGATTCCTAATATTGACCGTATCCTTAAGGCCAATGATTACTATGTGGGCCATGAGTATTTAGAGGCCATCAACGATCCGGTGTACGTATCAGAATTTGTGAAACGCGCCGAAGCTCAAGGCTGTGCCTATGTGGGCGATGAATGTATGCAGCGCTCCTTTATTACGTGGCTATCGGATGCGACGGTGACAAATATTAAAAAATTAGCCCAAGATAACCGCGTAGATAAGGAACAATACTTTGATTACGTGTATGATACACAGTTCCGCATGGCGTTGTTAGCGAAACAATCTAACGAAGACCAGATTACAAAAAACGAAACAGTAACCAAGAACATATTGGACGGACTCTATTTCCTCATCACCTTAGATACAGATTTGGGTGTTCCACCGGAATGGACGGATACGGTACACATCGCTATTAAGGAAATGATGGATACGCGATTACCATTCTCTGTACAAGATGTGGTCGACCATATTGAACATCAGTATCCGGGCTATGAAATCGATATGGATAAGCTTTATACGCGCTTGTTCTTACTGGCCGTTATCGGACAACTCTATACCTTTGGTGAACGCTATGAACACCTACCATTCAAGGAAAATGAAACCTACATTCCTCAGCGGTTCATCGACTATATTGCAACCCTCATTGAAAAGGATGGCAATCAGTATATGACGACATCAAACATGTATAATCAAATCGACTATGACGTGGACCATGGCGTGTTATACATTATGCGCCTCTTAACAACGCCAACTACAAAAGAAAAACTCATAGAAGATCTAGATGTGAATGTGACCGTCGAACGGACAACGAAGGATGGTCAACAGTACCGCGTTCCATCGGAACAATATTTAGATGAAGTATTGCGTCATTTACGAGTATTGGGGTTCTTTAGGAAAAAATAACATACACACAACCAAAAGCGGATAGTGAATCCTAGGACTCACTATCCGCTTTTATTGTATGTCTTATACCATACTATTATTGTAATTTAGCAAGAATCATGTCGATTTTACGTTGCATTTCTTCATTTTGTTGGCGAAGTGTATCAATTTCACTAGCCTGTTTGGAGATTACAGCATCCTTTTCTTGGTCTTTTGCCAACAAGGCTTGCATTTCATCTTGCATTACATAGATGGAGCTAATTGGACCACCTTTATAGCGATCTGGAATAGCTTTCTTTTCAGGGCTATAGCCAAATTTATGGGTTACACCAGCGTTAACCATGTTGTCATGGCTATCGAGGGATACACCGATGTTGAACATCGTATTTTCATTGGTGTAATGCGCCATACCGAGTGCCACAGCGGTTTGGGATTTGTAATTACCCACACCAGCCATGATTTGTGTTGGTTCCAATGGATCATATTGAATTGGTTTCAATGCTGCCAATGCAGCTGCATTAGCGCCCGCTTTGCTTGCATAGTGTCTTGCTGCATTGTCTGCCATCCCCGTAAGTCCACGAAGTGCTTGATCCACTTGTTGTTTATTCACCGCATCGGTTGGTTTTTCCGCAGGACCTACACCGGTAATGCGATGGCCACCCATATCCAAATTAGAATTAATGGATACATTAGCAGGGGTATTGCCATTTTGACTGTTGAAAGTCATCGTTGGCGCACCACTACCCGCACCGGTAATGGATGTGATACCGGACAAATTAGGATTCATCGCATAGTGAATAACACCATTGTTAACTGTATCTTCGGAAACTTGAATATTGCCATCACCTTTGAAATCAAATCCTGTAGATAAAGCAACGGAACGTACCGGTGTGCTACCAGCACGGTCAGTAATACTGCTGGTTGTATAGTTAATATTGCTTACACCAGAAATCGCATTGTCTAATTGTTGTTTATTTACTGCAGAATTTGCTGTTGTGCCAGCAGCCACATTTTTAATTTCCTTGTTACCGGCATCCATACCATTGTTATCGAGGGTCATACCACCAACAGTGACCTTATTAAAGCTTACATCATCTTTAGTAGCAACTTTGATTTCTCTATCAGTGTTGGTAATTGTAATGTTCTTACCATTTACAAAGTTAACAGTATCCCCACCGGATACGGCTGTTGTACCAGAGCCATTAGTTTGAACATTCCAGGATGCCGCAGATTTTGCCAAGTCTTTGATACGAGATTCACCATTCGCACTGAGATTGGATAAATCTTTATTGGCTGCATTTTCAGCGGCCGCTACGGCATTGCTCAACTTAGTGGTAGATGCGATAGTTACGGTATTACCCGATGCCGTTGTTGTAATCAACGCATTAGCACCGCTTTCACCATTGATATTAAATTGAATACCACCAGATGTATTCAATTTTTTAGCGTCTGTAGAGCCATTATCACTACCAAGGGTGATGGTATTGTTACCCAACGCTTTTGTGCCGTCCAACGCGTTTTGAACAGCAGCATCCATTTGGCCTTTGTTTACAGCAGCATCATTGGTTGTACCATTAGCAATACCTTTGACCTCTTTACCACCTGCGTTGATACCATCAGTTGTAATAGAGATTGGTGTACCACCAGCAGGAGTTACGGTTACACCAGTAGGTGCGGTTGTAGTTGAGTTACCTGCTGCATCGGTTGTGGTTACGCCACCTTTAGATACAACAGTAGAGTTACCTGCTGCATCAGAAATAATGGAGGAACCACCTGTTATCACTTGTGTATTACCGGATCCATCTGTAAATGTAGCAGATGTTAAGCCGCTCAATACCTTCGCAAGGCGAATATTCAATGTGCCTGCCCCATCGGATACGACACCGATGTTGCCTGTCGTCAAATCAGCTGCGTTCGCTACGCCACCTTTGATGGACAATACTTCACCATGTTTACGTACAGATGTGGCACCTGTATCACCATCAAATTTATGTTCTGCATCAGCAAGAGCTTGTGCCGTATTGGCATTGGATTTAGCAATTGCATCATTAATAGCAGTTGCTACGTTTTGGGTTGTAGCTACGCCATCAGTACCTACGGCACCACCTGTGCCTGTTGCACCAGCAGCACCGGCTTGACCATTGGCATCTACGACCAAATTACCAGCCTTCACATCCACAGTGTATGTTTTTACACCGCCTGCTATAGTATCAGATACTGTAGCAAGGCCTGTACCTGTTACATTAACAGCATCTTGAGCAGATGTAGCTGCCAAGTCTTTAATCACTGTTTTGCCAGCAGATGAAATATTGGACAAATCCTTATCAGCAGATTTTTCTGCAGCTGTCACAGCCGCTGTCAATTTAGCGGTTGGTGCAATGGTTACATCATCACCGGTAGCAGATGTAGTAATCAACGCATTAGCGCCTGTATCGCCTTTGATGTTGAAAGTAATAGCACTTGTGCTAAGTTTCTTCGCTGTTGTAGAACCGGCATCACTACCAAGAGCAATTGTGTTATTACCTAATGCTGTAGTCGCATCGGTAGCTGCTTTTACAGCATCATCCATTTGTTTCTTGTTAACCGCAGCATCATCGGTAGTGGCTTTACCAACGTTCTTAATTTGTGTATTACCAGCATCGATACCGGAGCCATTCAACTTAACAATGTTAGTACCATCAGTGGCAGTGACACCAGCCGGTGCTACTGTCGTTGTGTTTGTACCATCAGTAGTGGATAAACCACCTTTAGTCATAGCAGTTGTGTTACCAGCACCATCCGTGATAGTAGAGGAAGCACCTGTTACGGTTTGTGTATTGCCGGATCCATCTGTAAATGTGGCAGATGTTAAACCTGTTAGGGCTTTTGCAAGGCGAATGTTCAATGTGCCCGCCCCATCAGATACGACACCGATGTTGCCGGTTGCTAAATCAGCAGGAGTTGTTACGCCACCTTTAATAGATAAGACTTCACCGTGTTTACGAACAGATGTTGCACCTGTATCACCATCAAATTTATGTTCAGCATCGGCTAATGCTTGTGTTGTGCTTGCTTTCGCCTTATCTATAGCATCGTTAATAGCAGTTGCTACGTTTTGGGTTGTAGCGACGCCATTTTTACCAGCTGTAGTACCTTGTGTAGAACCGTTAGCGCCGATTTTACCGGTTGTATCATCAAGAACAAGTTTACCTTCGTCTACATTTACAGTGTATGTTTTTACACCGCCTGCTGTATTGTCAGATACTGTAGCAAGGCCTGTACCTGTTACAGTTACAGCATCTTGTGCTGCGGCTTTAGCTACGTTCTTAACGGCATTTTCAGATACGGCTACTTCATAGGTTTCACCCTTAGCTATACCCGTTTGTCCTGTAACAGTGGCCAAGTTGTTATCGCCAGATAATGTTTTAGCGACCACCTTTTCTGTAGATGTAGCTGCTGTTTGTGCATTAGCGATAGCTGTTTCCATTTGGCCTTTGCTAACGGCGGAATCGGCAGCTGTACCATCGGCGATACCTTTTACTTCTTTACCGCCCGCATTGATGCCATCTGTTGTCATTGAGATAGCAGAGGCACCAGCACCACTTGGTGTAATGGTTACACCATCACCATTAATAACAGTCGTATTGCCACCAGCAGTAGTAAAGGTTGCAGATGTTAAACCACTCAATACTTTTGCAAGGCGAATGTTCAATGTACCTGCCCCATCGGATACAACACCGATGTTGCCTGTTGCTAAATCAGCAGGAGTTGTTACGCCACCTTTAATGGATAATACTTCACCGTGTTTACGTACAGATGTAGTACCTGTATCGCCAGCAAATTTATGTTCTGCGTCAGCTAATGCTTGTGCTGTATTCGCATTGGATTTAGTAATTGCATCGTTAATAGCGGTTGCTACGTTTTGTGTTGTAGCTACGCCATTTTTACCAGCTGTCGTACCTTGTGTAGCACCATTAGCACCAATTTTACCTGTTGTATCATCGAGGACAAGTTTACCTTCGTCTACATTTACAGTGTATGTTTTCACACCGCCAGTTGTATTATCAGATACTGTAGCAAGACCTGTACCTGTTACAGTTACAGCGTCTTGTGCGGCTGCTTTAGCTACGTTCTTAACAGCGTTTTCAGATACAGATACTTCATAGGTTTCACCCTTAGCAGTACCTGTTTGACCTGTTACAGTGGCCAAGTTAGTATCGCCAGATAATGTTTTAGCTACTACTTTTTCTGTAGATGTAGCTGCTGTTTGTGCATTAGCAATGGCTGTTTCCATTTGACCTTTGCTAACAGCAGAATCGGCAGCTGTACCATCGGCGATACCTTTTACTTCTTTACCGCCCGCATTGATGCCATCTGTTTTATCAAGAACTACCCCACCGACAGTCACTTTATCGAAGGATACATTCTTAGCGGTACCAATTGTAATGGCACGACCTGCATTGCTAATAGCAATGTTATCGCCATTGATGAAGTTTACACTTTCACCACCAGCTACAGCAGTTGTACCAGCACCATTTGTTTCTACATTCCAAGAAGCAGCCGTTTTAGCAAGGCTCTTGATGTAGGTATCACCGGCAGCAGACAAGTTGGACAAGTCCTTATCAGCAGATTTTTCTGCCGCTGTCACAGCCGCTGTCAATTTAGCGGTTGGAGCAATGGTGACATCATCACCGGTAGCAGATGTTGTAATGAGTGCATTTGCACCAGTTTCACCTTTAATGTTGAACTTAATGCCACCAGTTGTGCTTAATTTCTTAGCAGTAGTTGTACCAGATTCACTACCTAACGAAACCGTATTATCTGTTGCACCTTTCAATGCATCATCCATTTGTTTCTTGTTAACAGCAGCGTCATCAGTAGTACCATTAGCAACATTCTTAATTTCTTTGTTACCAGCACTAATACCACTAGTTGTTACAGAAATTGGTGTGGCACCAGCACCAGCTGGTGTTACGGTTACACCTGTAGGCGCTGTCGTAGTAGTATTACCAGCTGCGTCAGTCGTTGTTACGCCACCTTTAGTGATAGTAGTTGTGTTACCAGCACCATCTGTAATTGTGGAGGAACCACCTGTTACGGTTTGTGTATTGCCGGATCCATCTGTATATGTTGCAGATGTTAAACCTGTTAGGGCTTTTGCCATCTTGATATTTAGTGTGCCAGATGCCGTATCACCTACCACTGCGATATTACCAGATGTAAGATCTGTAGCAGTTGTGGATGCGCCACCTTTAATGTTAAGTTGTTCACCATGTTTACGGCTAATTACGGTAGCATCATCGCCAGCAAAATTGTGTTTTGCATCAGCTAAGGCTTGTGCCGTATTGGCATTGGATTTAGTAATCGCATCATTGATAGCAGTTGCTACGTTTTGTGTTGTAGCTACGCCATTAGAACCAGCCGTACCAGATGCACCTGTTGTGCCAGCAGCACCAACTTGCCCATTGGCAGCTACCACCAAATTACCAGTATTCACATCAACAGTGTATGTTTTCACACCACCAGTTGTATTATCAGATACTGTAGCAAGGCCTGTGCCTGTTACGGTTACAGCATCTTGTGCGGCTGCTTTAGCAACGTTCTTAACTGCGTTTTCAGATACGGCTACTTCATAGGTTTCACCCTTAGCGGTACCTGTTTGACCGCTTACGGTAGCCAAGTTAGTATCGCCAGACAATGTTTTGGCAACTACCTTTTCTGTAGATAAGGAACCACCCGCTGCAGCTGTAATGGCAGCATCCATTTGGGCCTTATTAACTGCCGCATCAGCAGTAGTACCCGTAGCAACACCTTTAATTTCCTTGTTACCCGCATTGATACCAGCCGTTGTCATAGAAATAGCAGAAGCACCAGCACCACTTGGTGTAATGGTTACGCCATCACTATTAATAACAGTGGTATTACCACCAGCAGTAGTGAATGTAGCAGATGTTAAGCCGCTCAATACTTTCGCAAGACGAATGTTCAATGTGCCTGCTCCATCGGACACGACACCGATGTTGCCTGTTGTCAAATCAGCTGCGTTCGCTACACCGCCTTTAATGGTTAATACTTCGCCGTGTTTACGGACAGATGTAGTACCTGTATCACCATCAAATTTATGTTCTGCATCGGCTAAGGCTTGTGTTGTGCTTGCTTTTGCTTTAGTCACAGCATCATTGATAGCAGTCGCTACATTTTGGGTTGTAGCTACGCCATTAGAACCAGTCGCACCAGATGCACCTGTTGCACCAGCAGCACCGACTTGTCCATTGGCAGCTACGACTAAGTTACCTGTGTTTACATCAACCGTATATGTTTTAACGCCGCCCACTGTATTATCGGATACCGTAGCAAGGCCCGTGCCGGCTACTTTCACAGCATCTTGCGCAGCCCCTTTAGCTAAATTTTTAATAACTGTTTCACCGCTAGAGGAAATATTGGACAAATTCTTGTTCGCTGCATTTTCAGCAGCCGCAACAGCAGCAGTCAATTTAGACGTTGGTGCAATGGTTACATCATCGCCACTAGCAGATGTTGTAATCAACGCACTAGTTCCAGTTTGTCCCTTAATGTTAAATTTAACATCCCCAGAGGCCAATTTTTTAGCCGTCGTGGATCCTGTGGAGCCACCAAGGGTAATCGTACGATTGACAGCGGTTGACGAATCCGTAATCGATTGTTGCGTTGTCGTATTCAAGTCATAAGATACTTGACCATTCGCACCTACCGTGACCACCGTAGTTGTACCATTTTTAAAATTAAGACCATCGGATACCTTAACTGTATTAGCCGTACCGCCATTCGCCTTATAGCTAATGGTTTGAGCTGCATTCGCTTTATTAATCGCTTGCGCTACATCATTGGCGTCCGCCATGCCTGCGCTAGCACTAGCCGTACCATCCGTAACGGTAATAGCTTGCTTTTTACCAGAAATGGTGAGCGTCTGATCCTTGCCCTTTGTCGTAATATACGTGCTATCACCGACTACGTTTAATGCACCAATTGTCAAATTAACGTCACCACTTGTGCCGCCCTCAGCTGTGAAAGCAAGGTTCATGCTCTTAAGTTGTGCTACGTTGACCGCATCAGTGTCTTTGTCCCCAGCAGCAAGGCCCGTCAATTGACGTGTATTAGTACCATCGCCAATGGAAACAGCGGCCCAAGTGCTTGTCATCGCATTGCTAAGTCTAGGTGTATAGATATTAGACCGCCCTGTATTCGGATTATAGCCAGCAGTAGCTACGGTCTTCGCTATGGAACCATAACCTAATGCTACGCCACCTTCTACGGTAGCTTGTGTGTTCGCACCCAATGCCAATGAGTTCTTGCCGACTGCCTTCGCCGTATTACCATAAGCGGCAGCATTTTCACCACTCGCAGCAGAATTATAACCAACAGCAACCGTAGCGCTTTGATTAGCCTCTGAATTGAGACCAATTGCCACCGCCGTAGAGCCAGTTGCTTTTGCTTGTGGCCCTAGTGCAGTTGCAGAGGCGCCAGTAGCTTTAGAAGTCTTGCCGAGTGCTACAGAATTGATTTTATCAGATACTGTATCTTGACCAATGGCAATGGAATCACCATTGCTAGCATTCGCATTTTTACCTAATGCGATAGAGTCTCCACCAGTAGCTTGAGATGATGTACCAATAGCTACAGCATCACCAGCAGTGGCCTTGGCATTATAACCGATAGCCGTTGCCTTAGCGGCACTAGCCTCCGTTTTTTCAGTATTATTATTAAAATTATCTCCATTGCCACCGCCAATAGCAATAGCATTTTCAGCAGCAGCTCTCGCACTACGACCTAAGGCCGTTGCATTTCCACCTGTTGCGACAGCTCTTAAGCCAATAGCTGTATCGCCCCACTTTTGATAACTGTTAATAGTAGCTGCCGTATCTTTATATGGATTAATACCAATATTAATTCCAGATCCATATACATCTGCACCAGCTAAGGCTTGCCAGCCTAATGATACAGAACCTTGTCCATAGCCACGAGCACTTACCCCCATAACAGTGGCCCCCATCTTAGGAGCTCTCGTTTGTTCACCTATAGCCACAGCATGGTCCGACATAGCCGATGCTTGATAACCAATAGCAACACCATAATCACCACCAACATTAGTTTCCTTCCCCATCGAAATGCCATAGGATTTGCTATTTCTTGCACTAATACCTATCGTAATTGTATCTAGACCTGCTGAAGTTGATGCGAGACCAATGGCAATTGAAGGTGCTACTCTAATAGTATTAGTAACTGGATCTACTGCCGTCGCACCCGAAGCCACGGAATCCTTACCAAGAGCTACCCCACCAGGTGTCGTTGCGCCCCACACATTATTGCTTGAAGAGGGTGCTCCTGCCGCCATTACACTACAACTTTGTGTAGCTAAACTCGCTAAAATAGCACCAACCACAATCTTCTTTTTCCCCGTTGTATTCTTTGCCATTTCCGATACAACGACGTAACATTGTTTTGATTTAGACCAAATTACTTTAAAAATCTTATTCACAATCCACGTATCTCCTCATACTAATATATATCATTTATTATTGATAACTCATTCATTTATAAAGTAGACAATAATAGTCTAGTTTTATGCATACATGTATAAAAGTACCATATAGCATTCATATTTTCAATATTTTCGATACGGTTTTATGAAAATATTATGAAATTTTAAGCGGCTGTAACTTATTTGTTATATTAATTTTATTTATACGACAAATAGCGGCTAGTACATCGGATGAGATATACTAGCCGCTACATAGTTACGGGTTTTATAATATATTTTTATAAGTCTTATATATTGTATTATTTTATATACATTATATTATCAACTATTTTTTATTGACACGAACACGTTCAATCGTTGGTTGTCCTTGATGATTTTTAGCCACTGTATCAACACGGAACAATGCCATTTCAGGGCTGAATTCTGTTACCAGTTGTTCATTGACTTGTACGCCGTTTTGAATTGCACGGTATACGATTTGTGCAAACTCATAACGTGTTAACATACGATCCCCACCGAATGTGCCATCTGGGTATCCTTCTACTAAGCCACGACGAGATAAATCGCTAACAGCTTCGTATGCCCAATGGTTGCTTGGCACATCTGGGAATAGTGTAGTGCGGTCAGCTTTCATATTAGTACCAGCTACACCATTTAGAAGAGTTGTCAATTTTTGGATTTGTGCATTTTGAAGAGCTACGGTTTTCTTAAGTTCCAACACTTCTTTACCGATGGCTACACGAGAACGGGATACATTGCTATGAGCGCCGACTTTCACAGAAAGACCTGCATTCACAACAGTTTCCCCATTACCTAATGTAGAACCTACGCTCAATTGCACATCTTCGTTAGGACGGTAGAATGCACCGAGTGCAGCCGCATTGCCATTGTGGTAATGACCATAGCCAGCCGCGAAGTCCCATTTAGCATCAGGGTCAAAGTCGAGCGGATGAAGGGCCGCCAAGGCAGCAGAACCAGCTACACCCTTGTTAACGCGTTTGTCTAGGCGGGATACGGTACCATTGATATTTGTAATATCGCCACCGATATTGTTGCGCAATTGTTTAAGTTGAGCCACATTCACCGCATCAGTATCATTTGTACCAGCCGCAACGGATGTAATTTGGCGTGTTACATTATTTCCTACATCGCCAACGGATACCGCAGAAGCTGTAGATTTCCATGTAGCTGATGTATTAGTGGATGGCGCATTAGTAAGAATATCATAACCAACTGCACCTGCTGCTACTGTCGCTTTAGATCCACTACCAAGTGCTACACCACCTTCAGTAGATACGTCTGTGTTATGACCAATGGCCACCACATCATGTACCGTTGTCGTTGTAGCCGCATCGCTAGAACCAATAATAACAGCGTTATTAGCACCTGTTACGGTACGGTTATCGCCAACAATGACCGTATTCTTTGCATCGGATACAGTATTCTTAGAACCAATAGCAGTCAAATGTTGTACGTTAGAAGCTGTATTGCCTACCCCCATAACAAGGTTATCTGCACTTTCAGCATGGTTAGCACCTGTTACAGTGTTATTAATACCAAGCATGGAGGTGCGCAATGTGTAATCTGCTTTGTTGCCACCGCCGAAGGCCATCGTTGCACCGCCGCCATTAGCATCTTTTACGGCTGTACGGAGTTTTCCAGCTAATTCCTTCGCAGAGCTACCACCGTCTTCAGGTGCACCATAAATAGATTTAACGGAATTTGTAATTTCATTGCCAGCACCCACAATAATAGAACCATTGGAATTAAAGGTTCTGTTTGCTGTACCAACGATGCTATTAGCAACACCAGAGTAATAGTTACTAGCCGTTTCAGATTCAACGCTATTTAAAGAACCATTAATAGTGGCACCTAAATTTTTTGCCGGATTAGAAAAACGACCTCCAGTATATTCACTAGAGATAATATTATAGGTACCGGTACTAGTTGTAAAAGCACCATTACTAAAGCTATTAGCACCTACTGTTGTGGCGTACGCATTTAATGCATATTTACGAGTAGTAGATGTATCTACTGTGATATCACCAAGGTCACCTGTATAGTTATGAGAACCAATCATAGTACTGCCAGTACGAGCAAATGTATTATCGCCAATTGCAACACTGCCTACTACCTTTGTTGGATCTGCCGGAATTCTTGAAGAAGAGAGCCAATTACCACTATATGTTGTTTGCCCTAATGCAAAACTGGCCTCTACGCCACCAGCCATATTTTCAATCTTTGCATTTTTACCAATGGCAATACTACCGCCTTGGCTAGCATAGTTATTGATGTTAGCACCTTTACCAACTACGATATCACCTGTAGCTGCACTAGCACCATTGGAATAGCCAATCTTAGCACCATTACCAATTGCTACGTTTTCAATCTTTGGTGCATCACTACCAGTACCATATGCTACACCATTGCCTGTACCTATAGAAGTATCAGGAGCGGCCATAGCAACACAACTTAAACTAGACAACAACACACCATTAATTAATAAAGCTAATAAACGTTTCCGTTTGTTCATTGTATCGCTCTCCATTTCACAAATCATACAAAAGATGAATTACATATACTAAAAATTCATCTTATCTTTATGTTTCAATATTATACCACTTTGATTTGATTTGTAAAATCATTAATTTAATATATAATTAATGATTTTTAGATATACCTTATATGCATTTCATTAATAATTGTCTATGATATATCTCACAATACAAGATTTACTATAGAATATAATTCATTAATATCATGTAATATTAAACCAGTTTAAAAATTAATAATTTTGCAATGTTATCAACTAAAATAAAAAGCGGATAGCTAATCGCAATGGACTAACTATCCGCTTATATACTGAGGTTTCTTATGAATGATCTGTTTATATTGTACAGCTATCTGAGTATCTCAATATTATCTATTATTTAATTTTTGTACGAGCATATCTACTGTTTCTTGTAACTTTTTATTTTGAGCCTCCAATGTATCAACCCGTTGTTCGAGAGCATTATAGGAAGCAGGAGAGATTTTTTGTAATGTTTTGTTTTCGCCGAATTTGTAAGATACGCCAAGGTTGGCCATGATGCGGTCACTAACGGTGGCACCTGCTGTGAGGAGCAAGTTTTCCTTTGGATAGTAACCCACACCGAGGGCTAGCGCATTGGCATCTTTGTAGTGTCCAATACCGCCCATCACTTGTACCCGATTATCTGGATCAAATTGCATTGGGTGTAATGCAGCTAGTGCCGCAGCACGAGCATCGCCTTTATTTGCTTCTTTTCCCATGTTGCTAATTTTATTGTACAGATTATCGATTTGTTGGTTCGCACCATATAATTGGGAACCATTGATGGCATCCGTGGATTCCGCACTAACACGGCCAGCTGCCACATGAGTGATGGTACGTTCTGCATCAGTAGCACCTACCGATATAGTAGATACTGGTGCAGTACCGGCAAAGTTAACGGTGCCGCCTGCATAGGTATAACTTGGAGTAGCTACCACATCACTACTTTCAGCAGTGGAATCATTACCTAATACAACTGCATTTTCTAGGGATGTTTTCACATTATTACCCATTACAAATGTGTTATTGGCATTAACGCGATTATTGTTACCTACGCTATAGGAATTATCCCCATTAACAGTGGCCACATTATACGTACCTACACCAAAGGCACCAGATTGATTACCCTCAATTTTATTATATGCACCAATAGCAGAGTTCTTGTCACCTTTAAAAATAACGCCATGGCCCATGCCGTAGTTAAAATTGCCGTTCACATTAGAGTTAGAGCCAATCAACACCGTATTGTTGCCTGTGCTGCCACCAGCTTGGCCAGCGCCAAGCCATACGTTTTTATTCCCTGTAGCACCAGAACCGGCAAAAGAACCGATAGCAATTGTATCAGAAATAGTTGATTTAAAGCCTGCCGCAAAGTTACCTAAGAAGTTATAGTCTCCTTTGCCTTCCATAAATGTTTTAGCACCTAATGCGACATTGCCACCACCTTGAGAACCATTCAATGCTAAACGACCAATGGCAATGTTATTCCCCCTTGCATTTGGGTCTCCTCTATGAGAATATGGATCACTGTTGGTTGCCCCAGTTTGACCACCAAGATGAACATTGTCCGAATTGGTGAAGGTGGATTCTCCTTGCAATCCGATATTATAGGCCGCACCACCAGTGGAAACAATAGGTGTATCAGCCGCTTGCACTAGGCCCATAGAAGATACACTAAACACACTCATCATTGAAACAATACATAATTTTGTTGCGTAATTCATATTACGTCCCTCCCACATTCTCAAAATGTGTTGCTATACTCCCGCTAGCGTTCTCGAGGCACCATAAATTTCAGCCACCACGTAAGGATTTCCGCAGGTACTCAATTTGGCGAGTATCCGTCTCGTATAATCTAGATGTTCTAACAAAGCATCGCGTAGTTTGCGTTGCACGTGGTCAGGGGAATGAAATACGAGTATAGGATCAAAGTCTCCTATGATGATATACGTCGTATGTGGTTCTGGTCCTGGCTCAATGCGGTATTGAAATGGAACGATAACGTTGAATAAACCATATACCACATCACGCCCGATTGGTTTGCGCGATTTCAGGCTCGCAAAGGTCATGTTCGGACTCATTGTTCTAGGGTCCGTATACATCGGCTTTGACCGCCTCGAAGATTGAATGCCGTTTGCTAGAACTCCCTCGTGGTGCGCTACCTCTTTCAAAACCGTCTTAATAGATTTATGAACGATTTCACGCCGACCATCTACATAGTAACACGCGGTATAATCACCGCCGTCAATGTAGATTGGGATTAAGCAACATATATGATGATCTACATCGCCATATATTGCATTTGGGTTACAAGAAATTAATTCGTTATTACTTACATTTGTAGACGTTGTATTCAACATTATCTTAACCTTTCTTAAGATTAATAAATAGTCAGTAATAAAATTAGGAATTCCTCTTGTAAAGCTTAAAAATAACACGTGTTATAGTAGGTGCTTTAGCAGCACTTATGAGTCAATTGTATACCTATAATTACAAGCTGTAAATATATAAATTAAAAAATATTTTAGATTTTTAATATTACTTATAACTATGCATATTTTGCATATCTTGAATATCGAATTCTTTGTTGTCCGCTACCATCATATAATACCGCAATTGGTCGATGGCCTTTTGATGGCGCTGTTGCACAGCTTGCCTAGACTGATGCGTCTCACAACCTATGTCTACGCATGTCTTGCCATCTCGATATAGGGCATACAATAGCTGTTGTTGCTGATGTGGCAGTTTTCTGAAAGCAGTCCACAGACGATTGCGCAATTCGTCTTCTGTTACCGTACCAATAATATCTTGTTCAATATCTATATCGTCAGGAAACTGATCCATGGCGGGCTCTGATATATCGTCACCCGTGCACAGGGGTAAGGTCAACTCATGACGCCATTGATGAGCTGATTGCTTATAAAAATTGAGATAACCATAATGAATAGCTGCTTTCACATAACCAGAAAATGGTACCTTTCCCGACGTGTGAAAGCTGTAGATGGATTCGATAAAGATGATCCACAGAAATGATTCTACGTCATCCGTCAGCATAGCCGTACTACATCGGGTCGCATACCGCATGATGAGCGGCCGATAGCGCCGGCATAACTCGACCTGTGCCGCATCGATGGTCAATTCCTCGATGGGCCACACGGCCCGTTCCGTGCTGAGCACCGATACGCGACGTTCTTGGCAGACGCGCACTAAACTAAGGTCTGTCACCGCTTGTAACACCTTTTGGGGACATACCACATGTTTCACGTTCATATTCGTTCCTTTCTGCCTAGGCTTACTTGGAATATACACCGAAATGAGTATTTAGACAAATGAGAAATTCCGCCATAAATGCATAGATTTACAGCGGAATTTTTGTTGTTACATATGTATTTATGTATAATTACAAACCTATTACAGAAAAGTACGCCAATTTAGATCAAATTATCTAATGCTGGTTTTGCAACAGTATCGTAAATGTACTGCCCTTGCCCACAATTAATTTCCTCAAGGTTTGGAAATACAAACTGGTACCAAAATTGGAACATAGTGTTCACAAAATGGTAATCTGCATAACGCAAGGGACCACGACTGCCCCCTTGAATACGTCCAATAATTTCCATATCTAAGAGGTCAGCCATGCGAGTTGCAAAGGTACCACTCTTAAGTTCACTGGCGTGGCAAAGTTCTGTGTAGAACGGCTTATCCAGTTGTGCTAACGCATACAAAATGGCATTAGCTGCGCCGGTATTACGGATGTAGCGCATAAGCAATCGTTGCGGTTCCATACACAATATACCATGGGGCTTAAAGAATAGACGCATAATATTTTCATCCACAGATAAGGCTGGATCTATATGCACGAGATTCCCCGGCATACCGCCTGTTACGTGATATAGTTTAGCAAGATCTTCATCCGTATAATCCCAACCTAATGCTCTCACATCATCAAGTGTGAACGGATTGACCTTGAAATAACTCTGGATATAGGCTGCAATCAAGCTTGATTCGCCAAGGATACGACCTTTCAATTCATCTACATGGGTTCCCATGAGCAGCACGAATATCTTGCCATGGTCACGATAGGTTTCCATCAAGTCTCGCAATATAATTGGTGCTTGTCGCACCGTATCCACAAACGAAGGATAATCATCTATGATGAACAATATCCGCTTGTCAAGACTCACTTGAAAAACGCCGCGCAATGCATCCTCTAAGTTCTTAAAAGACCCTGATGGCACCTTTAGTTCTCTCTCAATTGATCGAATATGAATGGACTCATTCGCCAGCCGTCCAAGCAGATATACGGTATGACCCTTGCCTAATCGCGTCTGTAACTCTCTAGCGATATACGTTTTACCAACGCTGTAAGGACCGTGTACAACACTCATTTCCATGCGGCCCTGATTGTATTGTTCCATTATGGCGTCAATCACCGCCTCATGGTTAATACATTTCATATAAGATCTCACCTCCCTTTAAATCAGTTCTCAGGAGTTTATTATATCATATTCTAAATAAACTATAAAATAATTTTTATGATTTTTAACAAATAGATAATAAATTCATCTATTACACATAAAAAACGGCTCTATAATAAATGTTGGGGTGACACCACTACGGTGTCACTTCCAACATTATTTTTTTGCAAAAAAATAAGCATATAAGGCTCACATGCTTTACAATAAAAGTGTCAAAGTCCTAAAGAAAGGATGTGAGCTTATATGCCTACTACTGATTATACTGAATTTTT
>FLSE01347899.1_pt1 | contig 22633 bp, 14 predicted proteins | sample 1550461 | NCBI WGS metagenome assembly FLSE01 (sample SAMEA4031758, study PRJEB14383) | metagenome | biome: human; feature: oral; material: saliva | place: Philippines | collected 2014 | reverse complement strand
CATGGGTATGCTTGTCCCAGAAAACCGTCACTGGTACGGTGCATCACGTCATACAACGTATGAGGAGGCAAAGAAGCCATGCCCATCTTCGGAGGCAAACAAATCGCAGAACTACAGCAGAGACTCGCGATTGGGGAACAGCAGTACAACGACGCGCAACGCACCATCGCCGAGCTGTCGGGCCTCATTGAGCGGGCAGGTGGCGGCGAGATTACGAGGATGCGCGCTCTTGTCGAGCAGACGCGCCAAGAGCAGGAAGCCGCTATCGCGTCTCTCCACCAGCAGCACGCGCAGTATGCCACGCAACTCGCTCAGGAGCAGGCAGCTGCGGAGAAGCGTCTTCGCGATATCAACAAGGAAGTCGAAAGGAGCGAGGCGAAACTCGCGCGTGTCACAGCAAAGACAGTGGAGCAGAAGGAGGAGCTGCGCGCCCTCGGGATCCGCTACGACGAGGGCATCAAGATGCTCGATGTCGGGTGGACCGACTACGAAAGTCCCGCCGCCTCGTCAGTCGCGCTGAAAGAACAGCTTGATGAGGTTCGAGCCACGATCAAAGAAATGATCCGTACAGGTGCCGCAGTCGATGCGAGTGAAACCTTCACTTTCAACAACTCCAAGACGAAGGGTCGCAAGTTCGTGCGCGATATGGCGAAAATGATGCTCCGCGCCTACAACGCCGAGGCGGAGAACTGCGTCCTCACCGTTAAGGCAGGTAATGGGAATGTTGCCCGCAACCGACTTGAAAGGGCCCGGGATCAGATAGTTAAACTTGGTGCACTTATCAACCTCCAGATCAACTTCCACTACCACCGGCTGCGCATCAAGGAACTCGAGCTCACGCTCCAGTACCAGAACGCTAAGAAAGCTGAGAAAGAAGCCGAGCGTGAAGAGCGCGCGCGACTACGCGAACAGGCGCGCGCTGAGAAGGAACTCCGGGCCGAACGCGAACGTCTCGAAAAAGAACGCCAGCACTACCTCAATGTCCTGAAAGCCGTTGAGGAAGCGGGCAATAGTACCGAAGCGGAGAAGCTGCGCCAGCAGCTCGCCGAGATCGAAGAAGGCATCAATGACGTCGTCAAACGGGAGGCCAACAGCCGCGCCGGATATGTCTACGTCATCTCGAACATCGGGTCCTTCGGCGAACGTATGGTCAAGATCGGCATGACACGCCGCCTCGACCCCATGGATCGCGTCCGTGAACTCGGAGACGCGTCCGTGCCATTCAACTTCGATGTCCACGCCCTGTTCTTCTCCGACGATGCCGTAAGCGTCGAAACTGAGCTGCACCACCGCTTCGCCGCCAGACGCGTCAACCGCATCAACGCGCGGCGCGAATTCTTCTACGCTACCCCCGCAGAGGTTCGAGAAGCCCTCAAAGACATCGCCGGAAACCTCCTCGAATTCACCGAAGAACCAGAGGCGGAGCAGTATCGACTCAGCCTCGAAGAAGCGCGTGCATCTGCCGGATGCTGAGGTGGCTCCCGCTAGAACCTAGACGCCGCTGCGTGGGTCCAAGGGCGTCTACTCCGGCTCATGGCGACTAAGTGTCAAGTCAGTTTGTTCTGGAATAACTGATGTATCATCGATCCATGAGGTGGGTGACAAAAACAACCTGGATTCGTATCGTCGCGCTCTTTGGCGTCTATCTGCTGGTGTCAGCACTCTGGTTCAGCTTCGCGCGAGTCTCGGATTCGAACGAGGCCGTGAAGAGCATCGCATTCCTGATCCTGCTGGTGGTCCTGCCGATCCTGGCGATGTGCGTCGCCACCTGGGACGGCGTGAAGGAGGGCTTCAGCCTCCTGTGGTTGGTCGCGCCATTCGTGTGCTTCCTGGCACCGATGTTCCTGTTCTTTAACGCGAGCGCCCTCATCTACGGGGTGGCCTACAGTCTGCTCGGCTTCGCGGCCCACGGCCTCGGCGTGCTGGTTCACTCGTGCTGTTCCCAGTAAGCGCGCCCGGCCTCGGGAGTGACGACGTGGATAGGAAGCGAGATCGCGGATAGGTTATGGACACGTGGATAGGTTAGTAGCCTATCCGCATGCGGATAACCTATCCGTATCCGCGTCACCTGTCCGCGTGTGTCCTCGCGGATTTGTCTCCGTGCGCAGAACACCGTTTTGCCCCGGTGCCGCCTCCGCGCGCGGTAGCATTCCCGGTATTGCGACGGTTCAAGGCTCGCGCAATGCACAAGCACACGGAGCTGCTGAGCATGTTCTGGGACCGGGTCGCCCCACTCTACGACTTCTTCGGCAACGCGTTTAACCGAGCCGCCTACGACGGTACGGGTGAGGCGCTCGTACGCGACGACTGCGTCCTCGAATGTGCGTGCTGCACCGGCGCGATTAGCGCCGGCATCGTTCCGGTCCGCGCGCACCTCGGACTCGGTGCGCCGACCTCACGCGAATGCGCGTGAGAACAAAAAGAGAGTCTGATGCCAGGACAGGTTCACAGAGGAACGAGGCAACTTGTTTGTGAGGCACACATTCGTAACATGAGCGCGCAAGGTTGCGCAGACTGAACAATTGTGAAAGCATTTGCGGTCAGTGGAAGTGAAGATTCCGGAGAGTTTGAGTGTTTGTGCTTTCCTTGATCGGAATACTGTGTTGAGCGAGAAAGGGGCTCGTCATGGCTCGTCGGCCTGTCTTTGTGCCTGACTCTGATAAACCGTATGTTTCGGAAGTATCTCTGGATTTTGAGTACTTTCCCGGATCTTCTATCCAGCAGAAGCAGCGTTCGGTTGCAAGTTTGCATGCGTCGTATGTGGCTAGGTTTCCTTCGTTGCGCGTTCTGGAGGTGTCGTCCAAGAGCGAAAGGGACATTGGAGTTCAGTTAAGCGCCTTCAATGTGATGATTGAGTATCCAGGACGTGGAAGTTACAGTGTTGAATGTGCTTTCCAGGCTTCAAAAGTATTTCTGCATGGGGGACCGTTTGTTGATCTGTTCAATGCCTCGAGTCGTGCGGCAAAATCAGATCGGCGATTGAGGGAAAGTGGAAAGCTCGTTGGATTCAAGTATTTTGAGCATGAATTCCCATTAGAGCCGAAGACTTATTTCTACGACTGGTTGTACGCCTCTGCACTCTGTCGTCATGACAAGCTCGTTGAGCAGGTTATGATGTTCGATGCATTCACCGATATTGAGCATAATCCGGAGCGGTCGATCAACTGTCAGGCAAGGTCTGTGGCCAAAGTTGTGGGTCTTGCCCGGGCGGGGCTTCTGGCAGATGCCTTGCAGTCACCTCGAGCGTTTCTGGAACTCGGGTATCATTAGGTTTTCGTTGACCTGTCACTTTGTTCGATAGTGGAGGAACAAGATGATCTGGGATCGGGTCGCCCCTCTCTATGACGTCGTCGTCAACACGGCAAACCGGGCAGTGTACGCAGCGACGGGGACAGCCGTTGCCCGGTTGATTCACCCCGGTGACACCGTGCTCGAATGTGCGTGCGGCACGGGCGCGATCGCCGCAGCCATCGCCCCCACATGCGCCTGCGTGGTCGCGACCGACTATTCGGAGGGGATGCTCAAGCAGGCACGCAAGAAGCTCGCACGGTTCCCGCACGTCGTCGTCGAGCAGGCGGATATTACCGACTTGCACTACGCGGACGACTCGTTCGATGCCGTCGTGGCGGGCAATGTCATCCACTTGCTGCCTGAACCGGGCGATGCGTTCAAGGAGATCAAGCGGGTCGTGCGCCCGGGCGGCACGATCATCGTGCCCACCTACGTGATTCCCAAGAAACGCGCGCACACCATGTTCCTGAGGCTAATCTCCCGATTCGGCGTGCACTTCCAGGAGCACTTTGATCCGGCATCTTACCGGGCGTTCTTTGAGCGCATGGGCTGCACGGGCGTCACCTACCGCGTCGTGCGAGGTCGAATTCCCTGCATGATCGCCTCCTTCACGAACGATCAGTAGGTGCCGAGCCCAGGGCGAAGTCCCGTAGCATCTGCCCGTAGGCGCGCGAGTCGCGGCTCATGCGCTCACAGTGGCCCCGCCCCGGCCACACGACCAGCTCTGCGCCGGGGTAGAGGCGCGGAACCGTGCGCCGCGCCAGTCGCAGGTCCGAGTCTTTCTCCCCATACGCGAACGTGCAGCGGCGCTGAACGTCGGGGGAGAGGCGTGGCAGGGTGACCCGCGAGCAGTCACGCACGATTGCCCGAATGCTCTCCTCACTCATTACGGCAAGGCTCTCAGCCATGGGGCGGGCGACCTCTTCGCCGAAGAGCCGCGCGAGCTTGCGAACTCCTGCCTCGGGATCGCGCACGGCCTTGCGGTGCTTCGCGACCATGATGCGGCTCAGGATTGCGCCGCCCGTCCTCGAGATCGGCCCTCCCGAGTAGAAGCTCACGCCTTCGATGAAGAGGCGGTCAAACGACAGATCTGGGAAGCGCAGTAGCTCGAAGAACACGACCCCGCCGAGCGACGCCCCGAATCCCAGAGACAGGCAACGCACCTCGTGGGACGTCAGCCACTCGTGGATCGCCGCCGCCTCGGCCGCCGCCGACACGTAGGGGGCCGAGGTCTCGTCCCCGTGGGCGGACAGGTCCGGTATGAGGAAACGCAGCCCCGAGCCCATGTGGTCAGCGACCGCGGCCTTCATGCGCGAGGCAGACGACAGCATCGGGTGAATAAGGAGGACGGTGGGGGAGTCGTCCTCAACAGCCTCGTAAACGTGCATTCTCATGCAATATCCTCGTGTGGTGTCCTTGTGATGGGAACGGACCTATTCGTACTTTCGAGGGTCTAGCGAACCCCTGAAATGATCTCGGTTCATGGAGGTCGTCCAGAGTCGCGCTTCGGTTTTTATACTTCCAAACGTTCGCCTGTCGGAGGGGTCGTACCACTTTGCCGCTTCAATCTTTGCGGCCTGTAGTTTGTGTGCTTCATCAAGGGCAGGGGCGAGGTCGGTATCCCGCGAGGCGAGAGTAACGACGTCGTAGCTGCCTGATCGGGCGAGCCTAACGAGCGCGAGGGCGCACATAACATCAATGCCCTTTTCTCTGCGAGATGAGCGGATCGGAATCTTTTTTCCCTCCATCCATTCCCAGTTGTACTTAAGTGGGCGCAGAGTTACGGAGACAGCATTCTGATGTCCGTACTCCCATTGTGATTGTTGCTCAAGGTTGCGGCGGTAACCGTCAGGGTCGTCGTCGGGGATTGGGATGCCTCGGAAGACTTCGACTCGTGAAACTTCAACCTCATGTTGGCCATCCTTGTTACGTGCCTTCGCAAGTTGCTTCGCGAACCGAAACGGGTCGATCAGGCTCTCTTCGATAGGGCGGCCGGGCAGAAAGAGTTGAGCGGCTGTGAGGTGAACGTTCTGATAGTCGATGACGACGGCCATACGCACGGTCATTGTGACGCCTCCGGATAGAGTAAACCCCGCCAATCCCGGAGGATGGCGGGGAGCTATGACGGTAAGCATAGCAGCTGTGCATGCCGTTATGCAAGACAGCGTGCAGTGGATCTGTTGGAGAGTAGCGCGTGTACTCGCACAAGGAGACCTTCCAGTGGGTCGCCGTCATCCGCCTGCCCGGGTTCGTCGCGCGCGAGGACTTTGACTGGGCTGTCCGGGAAGCGAGCAAGCAAAAGAAGGTCGACTGTCCGACGGCCGAATACCGCCTCTTCATAGTTGGGTGTGGGTGGAGGCGTCTAGGCCTCTTGCGATGAGGAGCATTCGGGGTTGGTAGTTGGTGGGGTTGGGGTAGCCTCTGGCGGTGCGTTTGCCTCGTTCGATGATTCCGTTGATGGCTTCGGTGGGGTGCGTTGCTGGCTCCGCCTGTGTCGAAGTAGGCCAAGTGTGCTTCCTTCCATGTGAGTGGGGTCGGGCCCAGGTGAGCGATTTCGGGGATGGGACACGTTGGTAGGCGCTTCATGAGGTGTGCAGCCAGGTGTCGGCCGTGGGCGGGTGTGGCTTGGTGGAAGACGTCTCGGACTTGCTGGGCGCAGTGGTAGGCGACTTCGACACTACTTGTGTGCTTCATCTGCTGTGAAGGCTGCGTGGAGTCGTTCTTGTTGACGCTTCGTGAGCCGATCACGCCAGGCGCGCAGGAGAAGCCGGATGTGGCAGGAGGGGATCCCCCCTGCACCCGCGGTGACCGGTCGTGTCTTGCCCGGCGCGGCGGCGTACCTCACCTGGGGCATCCCCCGGTGAGTGTGACGATGTGAAAGGTGCCTGGCACGCTGGTGGCGTCCTGGAGTTGATCGTCGATGGCGTTCTTGCTGTCCCTGGAAGGGATCCAACGTCGCGATTCACACCCCCGCGCGCAAGTCTTTTCCGCGCTCGGCCAGCCAGTTCTTGTACACGGTGCCAGACCTTCCCGGCACCAGGTCCACTCAAGTGGGCCGTGGGATGATCCTTCCCGCGAGTGGTTCGCGATGCCGGTGAGCTCGTGGGCCCTGTCGGCGTCGGTCTTGGTGGTGCCACACGCCTCTCACCGACTTTGGGTACCCGCACGCCTGCGAAGCGGGCGGGGTTCAGATGCGGCCGTGCAGGCACGGCTTGATATGGGACCACACGGTGTTCCACGTGGTTGCCAGTTGTCGAGCCAATCTGGCAATGGTGGCTCCCTCGAAGCGCAACTGTCGGATCGCCCAGCGGATCGCCCGCGTCCCCACACGCGCCCGGGGAGCACACACCGAGTGGTTCTGCTCAGTGAAGGTCGCGATCCGGCAGGTGCGTTCGCGGCACATCCAGCACCGTATTGTTCCACCGGATCCGTACCGGAACCCCGGCCCAAGGGCGCGTCGATCACCTCCACCACCACACGCCCGTGACCGTAAGCAATCACCCCACAACCCGGGCAGCCAGCACAACGATCACAGGACTCTATGTCGAGCACCAGACCGCACTCACGCCGAGCGGCAGCAACCAGATGGAAGCCCTCCAAGTCAACGAGCAGATCACACCGATCACAACGACCAAGCGACACAGAACAGCAGCAGGTAGGGCGAGACACCGCCCAAGGCCCTTGAAGGCAGCGGGGGTTGAAGTCCGCTCATCATCAAGGACCTCGACCCCTACCCCCAACCCCCGACCAACACCCGGTCACCCACACTCAACTCGGAAGAGTTGCATTTTGGTAGTGATGAGCCGAATGAACAACAGCTTTGCATGTGGCCGCTAATTCAACTATGCTAATGTTACTGATCGAACAACTGAAGTACGGCCAGCTTCTAATCTGAGTGTGTATATCTCGCGAAGATCGATGTTGATTTGTCATGAAAGGAAGTACTGTGCGAAAAATTGTTTCATACTTGGAGGAAAGGGGGGTTGAGCATCTAGTTCACTTCAGCCCCATTTCAAACCTAGAAGGGATTCGGTGTCGTGGCATAGTTCCGCGACTTGAACTTGAGGAGTGTGGTGATATTGAATTCAAAGCGTTAGATGATAAGAGGCTTGATAGTGGTAAGCATATGTCATGTTTCTCCCTGTCGTTTCCGAACTATCTAATGATGTATCGTTATCGCAAGCGGCTTGAGGAAGAGGGGGATGGCATTGCTGTTCTGTTTATTGAAGTAGAATGCCTCTCTCGTTTGTCTATGGACCGAGTGCGATTCTATCCAAGTAATGCGGCGTCTCACGAGTGTAGAGAAATGGGGGAGGGTGATCTTATGGGTATGGAAGCTGTTTGTCGCATGTTTAGTGAAAGGGCGTGTACCCGTCGTGGTTATGAATTTTCTCGAATGGAACAGGGTTTGCCTTCGTATTTGACAACTGATCCGCAGGCGGAGGTGCAGATTGCTGCTACCATTCCCTGGTCGGATGTTTCTTTTGTTGCTGTGAATGGGTTCAAAAAGCGAAATGAGTTGAGGGAACTGGGGTTGTGTAAGCCAGTATATGGAAAGTGGGAGGTTAAGAAACAAAAGTCTTTGAGTGTTTTCTCCTATCCTGAATGTTGGAGTCTTTGGGTGGAGAAGGGGTAATGTTGTTATGGCTATTCGGCCGGTGTTTGTTGTTGATTCAGTGAAGCCGTATGTCATGGAGGTATCCGTAGAGTTTGAGTATCATTCCGGCTTTTCTGTTCAGCAGAAACAGAGATCGGTAGCTAGTTTGCATAGGTCTTTCGGTGCGCGGTTCCCTGAACTTGGTATTCTCGAGGTCTCTTCGAAGGGGAATGTGGAGCTGGGAGTGTGCTTGAGTGCATTTAATCTCATGATTCAGCATGGGTCTGTCGGAGCGTATAGCGTGGAATCGGCATTTCAATCGTCGAAGGTTTTTGTATGCGGGGGGCCTTATGTGGACTTGCTTGAGTTGTCTGGGCGAGAGGCAAAGAAGGATAAGCGTCTGAAGGAGAGTGGGAGTCTTGTGGGATTCCGTTTCTTTTCGCGCGAGTTTCCGCTAAATCCATTGACGTATTTTTATGACTGGCTGTACGCTTCGGCTTTGTGGCGTAATCGCATGCTGTTAGCTCAAGTTTTGAGCTACGATGCTTTCACTGACATAGAGTATAATCCTAAAAGGTCGATCAATTGTCAGGCTAGATCGGTGGCAAAGGTTGTTGGATTGGCAAGGGCTGGTATTTTGGCTGAGTCGTTGAGAAGTCCGATGGACTTTTTGGAGCTTGGGTATAGTGTTCCAGCGGATCATCCAGCCGCAGCTGATGGCCGTTTTGAGGTGTCTGAGCAAAGAAAACTATTCTAGATTGTACGTATTGTGAGTAGAAGTTCTTAGGTGCATAGGTTACAAGGAGACGATTGGCGCATTGATTTCATTCGTATAGGCGTAGGTTATGCGCGTGCGTACTTTGGTGGCTTTCCGGTAGTGCTGTGCATGGGGCGTGGGTTCCGGCTCTGCCTGCCGCTGTCTCGTGCGAGGGTGTATTCCCTGCGCAATCGCCGTCTTCCCTCATCGGAAACGAGAAAGCTCGCGCTCCTCCGCGACAAGCCCGCGCAGCATCGCCCCGTAGGCGACCGAGTCGCGGCTCATGCACTCGCAGTGCCCCCACCCCGCCCAGACGCGCAGCCCTGCTTCAGGGTTCAATGGTGGAATCGCTCGTCAGGCGCGCAGGAGCGCAGAAGTGCCCGTGAACTGAGTTGACAATCGGATCCCTTCGTCGCCCGGATAGGGGCGCGAGGAGAATGACAGATAGTGATTGCGGTACCATTATGGCGAGGGAAGGAGCTTGACATGGCCTTTGACTTTAAGAAGGAATACAAGGAGCTCTACGCCCCGAAGAAGGGGCCGGGCATTATTGAGGTCCCACCGGTTACTTACGTGGCGGTGCGTGGCAGCGGTGACCCTAACGAAGAAGGCGGAGCCTACCAGCAGGCAATAGCGGTCTTGTATGCCATCTCCTACACGATCAAGATGAGCAAGAAGGGCACTCGCCAGATCGAGGGCTATACCGACTTTGTCGTCCCGCCGTTGGAAGGCTTCTGGTGGCAGGACGCAGTGGAGGGGGTCGACTACGCCCACAAGGAAGCCTTCAACTGGATTGCCGTTATCCGTCTACCCGACTTCGTGACACGGGAGGTCTTCGGTTGGGCGGTCGAGGAGGCGACGACGAAAAAGAAGGTTGACTGCTCGATCGCCGAGTATCTCCGGGTGCGTGAGGGGCTCTGCGTCCAGTGTCTGCACGTCGGTAGCTACGACGACGAGCCTGCCACGGTCGAGGCCATGGATGCCTTCGCGCGCGAGGAAGGCTACGAGATCGACCTGTCGGAGGAGCGGCGCCACCACGAGGTTTATCTGTCGGATGCTCGCAAGGTGGCACCTGACAAGCTGAAGACGATTGTGCGTCATCCGATCAAACTCGCGGGCGAAGCCTGACAGTCCGAATAGCGCCAGCCTGGCGGGTGTGAGGTGGTAGGAGCTTCGCGCTCGTGCGGATGTTGGCCTACTAGCCTTAGCGCGGGAACGCGGGTAATGTTGGTCTGATCGCAACCTAACCAAAGGAGAATATGATGCTTGTGGTGACGACTCCGACCGTCGAGGGTGCGCCGATTAAGCGGTACATCGGCATGGTGTCGGGCGAGACCTTCGCCGGCGTCAACGTGTTCAAGGACTTCGGTGCCAGCCTGTCCAACATGTTCGGCGGCCGCGCCTCCCAGTATGAGGAAGAGATCGGCAACGCGTCGGCGACCGCCGTCAACGAGATGTGTGCACGCGCGCAGTCGATGGGAGCGAACGCGGTTGTTGGCGTGAAGGTCGACTACTTTACCGCCGGGTCTGACAATGGCATGCTTGCCGCGATCGCGACGGGGACGGCCGTTATTCTCTGAGGGGGAGCCGCAGGCGCGGTTCCATCCTGACACGTGAACCCGCCGGGTTGGTCACGGGTGATGATGCTCGAGGCCTCCCGGCGGGTTGCCGTCTCTGCGTTCCCGTGCTGTGGCTCGGCGGGGAAGAAGAACGAGCGGGTGAGCAGGTGAAGGAGCGCAGAAGCATCGCAACTAAGGTGATGCTAAATTGCAATAGTGTACCCTATGAATCTGATGGGGTAAAGCTCTTCACACATGGTGAGAAGAAAGTTGGACAGGTATAGGTCGAAGCTGCTCACGGCCCTACCCTTGACGCTGGGTGTGCTGTCACGATGCGTGCGCCTATGCCTAGTTGTCAACCAAGTGAGCCACTGATGTCCCATCGATCAATCACGGCACTGGCGCTGGTCGTTACCGGCGCTCTCGTCGCGACCACCGTCAGCATGCCGACGGCCTTTGCGGCCGATGACGAAAACCAAGCGCAATCCACCGTCACCCCGAATAGTGGTACTCCCACGCCCGAGGACACCCAGGCCTCGTCGAACGGCGCACAATCGGGTGCCCTCGCGCCCTCCGACACCACGGACGAGGCCGGGGATGAGAATGCGAGCACCACCCCGGAACCCGCGGACGACACCCCGACGACGATCATCGTCCAACTGGAGGACGGCAACGTCGGTATTCCCTGGTATAACCGCATCTTCGGACTGTCGACCTCAACGAAGCATGAGACGGTCAAGGACCGCATCGAGACAGCCGTCGAGTCATCCGTGCCCGGTTCGGACGTCACGGACATGCTCGACTACACGAAGGCTTTCGACGGTTTCGCGATCCAGGCCCCGGCCTCGTCACTGGAGACCATCAAGGCCACGCAGGGCGTCAAGGCGGCCTTCATCGAGCGCCACCTCAAGCCGCTGGTCGTCGAGGGCGACACGGGAGTGAGCGGGGTCGACGCCGTGAACCCCGACCTGAAGAACGGCTCCTCCCTGGAGATGACCCGCGCGAACCAGACCTCGCAGAAGGGTGACGAGCAGGTTATTGAGGTCATCGACACGGGCATCGAATCCACGCACCCGGCATTCTCCGGCCCCATGGATGACGTGCCCGTGCGCCTGTCGCACAAGGACGTCGAGTCCCTGGTCGGCACGCTCAGCCATGGCAAGCAGGGTGCCTACCTGAACAAGAAGATTCCCTTCGTCTTCGATTACGCCGACAACGACGCGAACGTGCTGCCAACCTCCACCAAGGATCTCTCCCACGGCACGCATGTTGCCGCGATCGCCGCTGCCAATGCGCCCGACCTGCAGGGCACCGCGCCCAACGCCCAGATCATCGTCGCGAAGGTCGCCGCCGACAAGGACGGTTCGATCCCGGACAGCACCGTGCTGGCCGCCCTCGACGACGCGGTCATCATCAAGCCCGACTCGATCAACCTGTCCCTCGGCGACGACGCAGGCTGGGGTAGCGAGGCTGGGACCGTGTACGCGGAGGTCTACAAGAACCTCGCCGAGGCCGGGGTGAGCGTCAACGCGGCCGCCGGTAACTCGTACTCGAGCGCCTACTCCAACTACTCCGGCAAGGGGCTGCCGTACGCGACCGACCCCGACGCGGGCACGGTCTCGGAACCCGCATCCTACGGGTCGACCCTATCGATCGCCTCGGTTAATAACCAGGATGCCCTGCCCTACCTGACCTACGGCGACAAGCAGATCGTCTACCGCAAGTCGCGCGGCCTCAAGGACGCCTTCGTGCCCAGCCTGCTCGACATCGAGGAAGGCACCTACACCGTCATCTACGGCGGCATCGGGGACGCGGCAGCCCTGGAGAAGATGGTGGCCGAACACCCCGGCGACCTCTCGACGACCATCGTCCTGGAGGACCGCGGCGGCTCGGACAGTGTGACCGGCGCGGACATGACGCACGAGGCCAAGGTCAGTGGCCTCACGAAGCTGAGCTCGAAGCCGGCCGCCCTCATCATCGGCGACTCTCAGGACGCCGACACACCCTACGTGGCGACCATCGAGTCCACGCACACGATGCCGACCGTGACCATCACGAAGATGGAGAAGGACGCACTGATCGGGGCCATCAACGCCGCCGATTCCCACTCCATCTCCATCACGAACCCCCACGCGGGCCTCACGCTTGCCTCCTCGAACCCCACGATCTCCGATTTCACGTCGTGGGGCGTCACCCCGGACCTGACTCTTAAGCCCGAGCTTGCCGCGCCCGGCGGTAACATCATGTCCGCGGTCCTGGGGGGCGAGTACCGTTCGATGTCCGGCACGTCGATGGCGACTCCGCAGGTCGCGGGCATCACGACGCTCGTGCGCCAGCGCATGAACGAGGACCCGGCCTTCAAGAAGCTCTCTGCCTCCGAGAAGACCTCCCTCGTCTCCAACTTCCTCATGGGAACCGCCCACCCTCTGGTCGACCTTGAGCAGGGAGACGGCACCTACTACTCCCCGCGTCGCGTCGGCGCGGGCCAGGTGGACGCGCTGGCGGCCACGACCTCGTCCGTGTACCCGAGCGTGGTGGGGGCCGCGAATCCGTCGCGTCCTAAGGCTGACTTGGGCGACGGGACCGAGGGTTGGACCTTCCAGGTGCAGCTAACCAACGTCTCCGATGACGCTCACACCTACACGCTCGGCGGCCAGGCCCTGTCCGAGATCGTGGAGGGCGAGCTTTTCACGCAGCACTCGAAGAACTGGGCGGGAGCAGGCATCGACCTGACTTTTTCGGCTGACTCGGTGACCGTCCCGGCTCAGTCCAGCGCGAGCGTAACCGTCACGGTGACCCCTCAGGCGGCCTTCGCCTCGTACGCGAACGCCAACGCCCCCAAGGGCACGTTCATCGACGGTGCCGTCACCTTCACGAGCACCGATGGGCAGCCGGGCCTCACGGTGCCCTACATGGGCTTCTACGGCTCCTGGGGAGCCCCGAATATCTTCGACGGCAAGTGGTACGACGGCACGACGAGCACCGCGCACGCCTGCTCCTCGACCCTCATGAACCCGGCGACGGACGTGCCCCTGGGCGCACTCAACCCGCTGGACGGCCAAGACTCCACCGCCGTGCGCGCCGTCGACCCCGCGTACTTCATCATGTCGCGCTCGACCGCGCAGGAAGCGCCGAGCAAGATGCTCCCTCGCACGTGCCTGCTGCGCAATACGCCGCAGCTGACCTACACGTACACGAACGAGGCAGGGGAAACCGTGCGCTCCTACACCTTTGAGCGCGCGAAGAAGTCCTTGTTCAACTACTCCTCGGGCGCGATCCTGCCCGTTGAAAGCCAGGAGGGAAACAACCCGGTTTTCGACGGCTTCGATAAAGACGGCAACGAGCTGCCCGACGGCCGCTACACGCTGACCATCGAAGGATCCTCCGTCGCGCCCTCTTCCACGACGCAGCAGCTGACGTGGGAGTTCACGCTGGACACCCAGGCCCCTACGATCTCGAACGTTGCGGTGACCGGCGAGGGGGATGGTCGCGTCGTGTCCTTCGACGTCTCCGATAACTCGCCGCTGGCCGGTATCGCGTTCTCCGAGTCACCCACGTCTCGTCACTACTACGACGAGAAGGAAGCCGTGGGCGCGAACCGTCAGCCCGACGGTACCTACTCCAAGCACTACGAGATCGCCTGGAAGGATCTGGTCGACCGCGCGGATTCCTCTGATCCGGCGACCTCCTACCTGTACGCGTGGGACTGGGGTAAGAACCAGACCCGCCAGCAGCTGCGCTTCCAGACCATCCCGATGACGTCCCTGACGCTCTCGCCCGCCGAGACCACGGTCGTAGCGGGTGAGAAGGTCACGCTGAGCGCCGCGTACGAGCCGGCGAACGCGAACGTCACCGACCTGGTGTGGTCCTCCTCGGACGAGGCCGTGGCCACCGTCAGCGACACCGGTGAGGTCAGCGCGGTCGGTGCGGGTGACACGACGATCATCGTGACTGACGCTGCCCAACCGGCTCTGTCGGCCTCGGCCACCATCCACGTGCGCACGGTCTCCGAGGACACCGGCATTGAGATCGAGCAGACCTCCCTGTCCGTGAAGGCGGGCGAGGAGGCCTCGGTGAAGGCATACCTAGCTCCCTCCCTGGCGGGTGCCGCGGTGACCTGGAGCGTTGAACCCGCCGATCTGGCGACCGTTGTGGCTGGGGCCGATACGACGAGCGCGACGCTGACGGGCGGCGACCACGTCGGCACGGGCACGCTGAGCGCATCCGTGACCTCGGGCGGCGCGACCAAGACCGCGCAGATCCCCGTGACCGTGCGCTCCGCCGACGCCGACGACTTCGAGATCGACGAGAACGGCGTGTTGACCGCCTACAAGGGCAGTGCGACCGACGTTGTCCTCCCCGAGGGCGTCACCGATATCGGGGAGCGAGCCTTCGCGAACTCCTCCGTGGAGAACGTGACGATCCCCGCCGCCGTGCGTACCATCGGCAACGAGGCGTTCATCTACTCCTCGCTGAAGACAATTTCCTTCCAAGACGACATGGCCGCGCCCTCGCAGCTGACGTCGATCGGCGAGAGAGCCTTCGCGCACGTGTCGCTGGAAACCTTGGCCCTGCCTCGTTCCGTCACGACGATTGGTGCTGAGTTCATCGACTACAACAAGGCTCTGGCCTCGCTGTCCTTCGGCGCGAAGGTCTCCGCCGAGTCGATCACCTCGGGCTACGCCGAGACGTCCGCCCTGACCTCGGTCGAGGTCGATAGCGCGAACCCCAACTACGAGTCCGTGGACGGCGTCCTGTTCTCCAAGGACCACGCGCGTCTGATCATGTACCCGGCGGCGAAGAACTCCGGCGGCTCCTACACGGTTCCGGAGGGCACCACCGAGATCGCCAACAAGGCCTTCGCCGAGGCGGGTATCGTGACCGCCACTCTGCCGACGTCGTTGCGCACCATCGGCGACGAAGCCTTCCGCCTCTCCGCTCTCACCGCACTGACCCTGCCGGAGGGCTTCGACACGGTGGGCACGTGCGCCTTCTGCCTCGCGGCCAGCCTCGACACCATCGACCTGGGCGGCACTGTCACGATTAAGGGAAGCGCCTTCGAGGGAGTGGGAGCCAAGAACGGCGTCAATTTCCGTTCCGACCTGAACAAGCTGACGACTATCGGAGACTTCGGGTTCAGCCGCACGGGCATGAAGGCCGTGACCCTGCCGGATTCGGTGACCACGGTCGGTGAACAGGCATTCTCCGACAGCACGGGTATCACCCAGTTCCACCTGGGCGCGGGCGTGACCTCTTTCGGCGAGACCGCTTTGTACAACGACCGCAACATCGCGACCCTGACCGTCGGCGCTGGCAATCAGGTGTTTTCGGCCGATCAGAATGTCCTCTACCGCACGGGGGCAGACGGCCTGCACCTGATGCTCTCCCCGGCGGCTAACGCGATCACCGACTACGCGGTGCTCGCGGGCACGGTTGAGATCGGTGCGTCGGCGTTCGCCAACAACAAGACGGTGACGCGCGTCGTCCTGCCCGAAGGCATGACGACCATCGGCGACGAGGCCTTCGCCGGCTGCACGGCTCTGACCGAGCTGGTCATCCCGAATTCGGTCCAGACCTCGACGGGCGTCGTAGGCAACTCCCTGGAGATGGTTGAGTACGGTACCAAGGTGCGCTCGATCCGCATGGAGGGCAGCTGGGTGCCGATGCCTCGTCGCATCGTCGTGCGCGGTGGTGAGGACGGTTCCTTCGTCTACGATGGCCGCCCGACGAACGGACGTCGCGAAAGCGCGTTCTTCGGCGAGGGCATGACCTCCGTGTCCTTCGGCGTGGACGTGCCGCGAGTCCTCGTCCTGCCGTCCACGCTCACCCGCCTGGATCTCGAGCAGGACCTGAGCGATGAGAAGAAGGCGGACACGCAGGTGTACGTCGCCGGTGCCGAAGGCTCGGCTGCGTGGAACATCGCGAAGGCGGCCATGGAGGCTGCGGGCATCGACGTGTCGCAGCTGCACGCCTACACCGCGCCGTCCGTGACGCTGTCCGGCATGGGCATCGCCGAGGCCGGGGCTGGGTACACGCTCACGGGCGCGGCTGGCTCTACGGTGGACGTCACCGCCTCGGTGACGGGTGGTATCGCGGGTACTCAGCAGGTGCGCGCGCTCCAGGTCGGTGCCGATGGCACCGAGACGCTGGTGCGCGACTGGACTGACATGAGCGCCGGAGCGGACCGCGCTGGGGGTGTGTCCGCGACCTTCCCCTGGACCCCGTCAGCCGAAGATGTGGCGCTGCGCGTCGAGGTGCGTGACGCCTCGTACCTGACGGCCGTGGTACGCCTGGCGATGCCTGGTGCCCCCGCTCCGAATCCGGATCCGGCTCCCAACCCGGGTCCCGCGCCCAACCCGGGTCCCGCGCCCAACCCGGACCCGGCGCCGAATCCGGATCCGGCTCCGAATCCGGATCCGGTTCCCGCGGAGGGTGAGTGGATGAGTGACGCGCGTGGTTGGTGGTATCGCCGGGCCGATGGGTCTTTCCCGAAGGACGCCATGCTTGTGATTGGCGGATCTGTCTATCGCTTCGATGAGTTCGGTTACATGCGCACCGGTTGGGTCAAGGATCAGGGATCGTGGTTTTACCACCAGGCATCGGGTGCCCAGGCTGTGGGCTGGGTGAGGCAAGGTATGTCGTGGTTCTACCTCGATGAGATCACCGGAGCAATGGCCACCGGCTGGCTGCGCCTTGGCTCATCGTGGTTCTACATGAGTCCCGAAGGTGTTATGACAACTGGTTGGGTCAGGGTTGGCGGATCGTGGTTCTTCCTCAACCCCGACAGCGGCGCGATGGCCACGGGTTGGATGATGGTTCGTGGGTCGTGGTATTACTTTGATCCGGGTAGTGGTGCGATGGTCACTGGTTGGTTGCGGGTTGGTGATTCTTGGTATTTTTTGAAGGATTCGGGTGTGATGGTGACCGGTTGGGTGTGGATTGGGGGGACGTGGTATTTCTTTTCTGATTCGGGCCGGTGGAGTTGACTTGAGTGATTGATGTGGGTGTGAGCGCCCGAGTGTGCGCCCCTGGGACACCACCCAGGGGCGCACACCGCTGAAATTCCAGCGTTTTCACAGGATGCTCTGGCTGTCTCCACAGACTCGGCACCTACAGTAGGTGTCATCACAAGGGAATACGGCACGGGCCACACGGGTCCGGGATATGCCGACGAGCTACGTTTGAGGAGTCATTTGGGAGAACTCGCACTGTGTTGATGGGATACGCCGAGGGGCCGACCGAAAGGTCGGCCCCTCGGCGTATGTGCTGTGCCGTACGGTGAGCTACTCCGTCAGGCGCGGACGGTCAGATGCTAATGAGACCGGTCAGAGTCCGTGTGCCTGCGTGTGTACAGAGGGAACTGGTGTGGGGTGACAAGCGCGGGACAGGTGGCTTGTCGATGAGGGCGCATGGTACGCCGGGTGGCGCGTGTGATTGAGGGATTGACGTATCGTGAGAATGGTTGTTGCAAAAACTGGGTGACATCCCTGTGGGGAGTAGTGTGTGACAAGCGTTCGTGTCGCGTGGACCGAACCCTCGCTTTACCGAATTGTCAACACAGGGGGACACATACATGTCTCATCGAAAAGTATCAGTGCGCGCGTTAGCGCTGGCTGGGGCGGTTTCTTTTACGACGGTCGGCGTTCCTGCGACCTTCGCTGTCGATGCCGGGACAACAACGAGTGTCAGCGTCGTGTCACCGGCCGCGCAGCCCAATCCGTCTGAGGATTTCGAGATCGATAAGAACGGCGTTCTCACCGCCTACACGGGAAGCTCCACGGAGGTCACGATTCCCGATGGGGTCACCGAGATCAGTACTGAGGCGTTCGGGAACGCGCAGTTGACGAAGCTGTGGATCCCGGCGAGCGTGCGCGTCATCGGCGATGATGCGTTCGTGAGTCAGGACTTGAGGGAGATTACCTTCCAGGACGACAAGGCGCATCCGTCCCAGCTCGCCACGATTGGGGATCGCGCGTTCCAGTCAACGAGCCTGGCGACCATAACACTGCCCGGCTCCGTCGTGACGATTGGTGACAATGCCTTCGCAGGGATGAGTAGGCTCACCTCGGTCCGCCTCGGAGCCAAGGTCGCTGCAGGTCAGCTGGTGGCTGCCTTCCCGGGCGCAAAAGCGCTTACCTCCATTGAGGTCGACGCCAACAACGGCAATTATGCGAGCGTCGACGGCGTCTTGTATACGAAGGATCATTCGCACCTGATCGCCTATCCGCAGGCGAAGAACAAGGGGGGCTCCTACGCGGTCCTTGATGGAACCACCGACATCGATGACTATGCGTTCGCGGATGCCTCGGTCACTTCCGTGACGCTGCCTTCCTCACTGCGCAGAATCGGCGAGTACGCCTTTGAAAGCTCTCGGCTCACCTCGCTGACCCTGCCGGATTCGTTCGAGACAATCGGTTCCTGGGCCTTCTCGTACGCGTCGAATCTTGCCCGAGTGGACCTGGGTGGTACGACCACCGTCTCGGACGACGCGTTCCTGAACGATCTCGCGTTGACCGAGGTGAACCTGCGCCCCGACCTGGGAAGGCTCGAGGAAATCGGCGAGGACGCATTCGGCGGCTGCACGAATCTGACCAGCTTGGTCGTTCCTGCGTCCGTCACCTCGGTTGCGGGCGTGTCGAATACCGGCGTGGATACGCTTGAGTTGGGGGATCGGGTCAGGAAGCTGAGCATCGTCACGCGCGGCGTCCGGAACGTCCGTCACATCGTCGTGCGCGGCGGTGTGAATGGCGAGTTTTACTCCGAGGGCCAGGCCTCGAACGGTCGCCCGGAGAGCGCGTTCTTCGGTGAGGGCATGACGACGTTCTCCTTCTGGGGTGAGACGCCGCGCGTCGTTGTCCTGCCTGCGAGCCTGACGTCGCTGGAACTCGACGAAGACGCCGCCTCCGACGTGAAGGCGAACACCGCCATTTACGTTGTCGGGAAGGAGGAATCGCAGGCCTGGAAGACGGTGAAGGCTGCGATGGAGAAGGCCGGATACGCGACGGCGAATCTGAAGGCGTACTCCGCGCCCACGCTCGCTCTGTCGGGCACTGGCATCGCCGAGGCAGGGGCTGGGTATGCGCTGAGCGCGAGCCTTGGTACGTCGACGACGGTGACCGCCACCGCTACCGGCGGCACCCAGAATGTGCGCGAGGCGCGCTTCGTTCAGGTTGGACCGGGGAACGCTGAAACCGTCCTGCAGGACTGGAGTGCTGTCACGTCTGGTGTGGCCTCATACGCGTGGACGCCGGCCAGCGCGGATGTGAGCCTGCGCGTCGACGTGCGCGATGCCTCGTACGCGCTCCACTCGGCGACGCTGCGTGTCGGATCCTCCCCGGCTGCCCAGCCCCAGACCGGTGAGTGGAAACAGGATTCTCGCGGCTGGTGGTACCGCAACGCGGACGGCTCCTACCCGAAGGATCAGGCGGTGACGATCGGCGGTACGGTCTACCGATTCGATGCGTCCGGATACATGCGCACGGGCTGGGTGAAGGATGGCGGCTCGTGGTACTACCACACTGGATCGGGTGCCCAGGCGAGCGGCTGGACTCTCGTCGGCGGCTCCTGGTACTACCTGGATCCCTCCAGTGGCGCGATGGTGACGGGCTGGACGCAGGTGGGTTCGGCCTGGTACTACCTGAATGCTGCCGGTGATATGGCGACCGGCTGGCTCAAGGATGGCGGCTCCTGGTACTTCCTGGATCCCTCCAGTGGCGCGATGGCGACCGGGTGGCTCCAGATCTCGGGTACGTGGTACCACTTCTCGAATGGCGGCCAGTGGATCGGCTGATTGACGAGTCGACGAACTGACCCGGGTCCGCTCCCCGGAAGATTCCGGGGAGCGGACCCGGATCTTTCGGCAGCCCGTGATGCTCAGCATGAGTGTCAACGTCAATGTCAAACGACGGTCGATGTACGCATACAAGTTATTTCATGGTCAGAGTCCTCCTCGCGTGTGACAGAGAAATGATGGTCATGAACGTGCTCTGTCACCAGAACATGCGAATATGGCTTTGACAGATCATGGAAAAAATTCGCAATAAGCATGTCGCGGTAAGCACCTGCATCGTCTACCCTTGACGGTAGGGCGTGCTGCACGTTGCATCCCCTGTCCATTTGTTAACGAAGTGAGCCACAGATGATTCACCGTCGATTGTCGGCACTGGCGCTCGTCGCCTCCGGTGCCCTCGTTGTCACTACAACGACGATGCTGCCCTCGTTCGCGGCCGACGCGGACCGCGCCGATGCCTCGTCACCGACCCTGGCCGATGCCACCTCACCGTTCACGATCATCGTCCACCTTGAGGAGGGGAGCGGCGACCCTGCTGCCAGGCTCGCCGATGCCAAGAAACGTATTGGTGACGCCGTCGCCCAGGCCTCGCCAGGCGCGACCATGGAGGTCGTGCGAGACTACACGCACGCTTTCGAGGGCCTCGCGATCAAGGCGCCGGACTCCGCGCTCTCGGCCATCAAAGCGACGCAGGGCGTGGCGGGTGCCTTTGTTGAGGGGTACCACGATCCGGTCACCGACCCCGACTTTTGGAGCATCCAGGGCGGGTACGGAAAACCTGCTGATTCGTCAGATCTGGGCGCGGCCTCGCGTATGACCGGTGCTGCGGCAGCCTCCCAGAGAGGCCAGGGGCAAGTCGTCGAGGTCATCGACACGGGGGTTGACACCTCGCACAAGGCCTTCGCGGGCGTGATGGATGCCGCCTCGCTGCGCCTCACGCAGACAGATATGACGGCCCTGATGACAGACCTCGGTGCTGGCAAGAACGGCGCATGGGTCAGCGACAAGATCCCCTTCGCCTACGACTATGGCGACGGTGACGCGAATGTGATACCGGGTAGTGAGGGCGGATGGGCATCCGAACAGGGCACGCACGTCGCCGCTCTCGCGACCGCCAACGACACTGCCTTGACGGGTGCGGCCCCCGGCGCACAGCTCATCGTCGCGAAGGCCACCAGGGGAAACACGTACACTGCGAACGACAGTGCCTTGCTGGCCGCCCTCGACGATGCGGCGGTGCTGAAGCCTGACGCGCTCACCGTCTCCTTCGCGACGCTCGAGGGGATGAGTACTGACTCGGTCGCGCTCTACTCGCAGGTGTATCAGACCCTCAGCGATCAGGGCATCGTCGTGAACGCGCCGGCCGGAAATAACGAGAACAACAGCTACGCCAGTGACCCGGATACGGGGATGCTCGGCTTCCCCGCGTTCTACCCCTCGACCCTGGCGGTGGCCTCGGTCGATGAACAGACCGTGGCGGAGCAGGGAACGCAGCCGATCAGCGTCTCCGACTTCTCCGGTACGGGCGCGACCTACGACCTGCGCCTCAAGCCCGAGATTACCGCCCCCGGCGGGGCCGTCATGTCGGCCAGCCCCGGGAACTACTACGGTCGCATGTCCGGCACGGCCGAGGCCTCGGCTCAGGTTGCGGGTATCGCCACCCTCGTGCGTCAGCGCGTGGCGACCGATCCGGCCTTCGCGGGGATGAGCGCGGCGGAGAAGAACGCGGTGGTTACGAACTTCTTGATGGGCACTGCGCGCCCGATGCCGGACGCGACGCAGACCGACGGGACTTTCTACTCGCCGCGCCGCGTTGGCGCAGGCCTTGTGGACGCGGTGGGGGCCACGACCTCGCCGGTGTACCCGAGCGTGGTCGGAGCTGCGGACTCCTCGCGTCCAAAGGCTGATCTGGGCGACGGAACCGACGGATGGAGCTTCCAGGTACAGCTGACCAACGTGTCCGACGCTGCCCACACCTACACGCTCGGCGGACAGGCCCTCTCCGAAGACGTCCAGAGCATGCTCTTCACCGGCCACTCCACCAACTGGGCGGGTAAGGGGATCGACCTGACCTTCTCCTCCGACTCTGTGACCGTTCCCGCGAAGTCGAGCGTGACCGTGACCGTCATGGTGACCCCGAAGGGCGAGTTTGCCTCGTACGCGACGAGCAACACGCCCAACGGAACCTTCATCGACGGTGCCGTGACCTTCGCGAGCACGGACGGACAGCCCAACCTGACGGTTCCCTACCTGGGCTTCTACGGCTCGTGGGGAGCGGCGAGCGTCTTCGATCAGCAGAGCCCGAACAACCACAAGGTCGGCTTCGGCACAACACTCATGAGTAGCACCCTGCCGTTCGGGCAGTTCAACCCCTTCGAGATCGAAGACGAGAGGGCGCTGCACGACTTCAACCCCGAGGGCTTCGTCATCACGCGTTCCACGAAGGCTGGCGCGCGTACCAGGGCTGCTACGGGGACCATCCTCCTGCGCGCCGTCCCGTCGCTGACCTACACGGTCACGAACGAGGCCGGGGCGACCGTGAGCACCTACACGTGTGATCGCGCGGACAAGGCGTTCTACGACGACCACTGGCGCGGCATGCACAATGTTGAGTTCATGTCGCCCGGATGCGCTCCGGG
>FLSE01039608.1_pt1 | contig 22750 bp, 14 predicted proteins | sample 1550461 | NCBI WGS metagenome assembly FLSE01 (sample SAMEA4031758, study PRJEB14383) | metagenome | biome: human; feature: oral; material: saliva | place: Philippines | collected 2014 | reverse complement strand
AAGTTCTGTTAGCAGAACTCACCCTTGTACACACAGAAACATTCCGATCGAAGATCAAGATTATGTATTCTACAAAGATAAAATAGAAAAAGCATCAATGAACAATGTCGTCCTTTTTATCTTTAAAAAATATAGCAATGCTACATTTCTAATCTCTCCTTTATAAGTTCTAACGAAACGTCTATTCTTATACCCAGCCTTGTGCTGTAAGTTGGAATTCATTTCCATCTCGTGCAATAAGAAATTCTCCCAATTTACTTTCTGTAACATAACCTATTTGATGAATATTTTTAAGCGATGTTATTTTTGCATGCTCACTAATAGGTATCGTAAAAAGAAGTTCATAATCTTCACCACCATTCAAAGCAGCAGTAGTAAGATTCATATTAAATTCTTCACACGCAGCAGCTGTCTGATAATCGATAGGTATTTTATCTTCATAAATTCTACACCCTACATTACTTTCTTTACAAAGATGTTTTAAATCACTTGCAAGACCATCAGAGACATCTATCATTGAAGTTGGTCGAATATTTGCATTACGAAGTTGTTCTAGCACTTCACCTGGAGCTTCAGGTTTTAATTGGCGATCTATTAAATATTCTTTACCTGCAAAGTCTGGTTGGAAGTTTTCTATTATTGCACGTTCATTATTTAGAGCCTCAAGCTTTCCTCGGTCATTTTCCTTTTGTGCTTGCGTCAGCTTTTTGTTAAATTCTTCTACCTGTTGATAGTAAACTGTTTTCTCTCGCTCTAGTATTTGTAAGCCCATATAAGCTGCTCCGAGATCTCCTGAAACACATATTATGTCAGTAGGAGTAGCACCTTTTCTATATACAATATCTTTTTTTACACTTTCTCCAATACAAGTAATGTTAATGGACAATCCTGTATAAGAAGATGTAGTATCACCTCCTACAATATCTACATTCCATTTACTACAAGCTGTCTTCAGACCATCATAAAATTGATCTAAATCTGTTACATTAATACGCTTTCCCACACCTATAGATACTATTATCTGACATGGCTGCCCATTCATTGCAAATATATTTGTCATTGCAACCATAGCGCATTTATAAGCCAGATGTTTCATATCAATATAAGTAAGGTCGAATTGAATTCCTTCCATAAATAAGTGGGAAGAAACCAAGACTTCTTTATCTGAATAACGAAGAACAGCTGCATCGTCGCCTACCCCTTTAATAGTAGATGGGTTAGTTGGTTTTATATCTTTCGTTAGCCGCTCTATTAGTTTAAATTCGCCTAATTCCTTTATTTCCATATCAATATAGGTTCCTATTATTTAGGCTTGTCTTATTATCTCACGCATAATCTCAGTCATCAAAGGCTGTGCTTTATTAGCTGCCTCTTGAACCTCTTCATGGCTTACTTCTACGGGAGTATCAAATCCACCTAAGTCGGTAATAACACTTATACCAAACACCTTTATATTTGAATGTCGTGCGACTATAACTTCTGGAACAGTACTCATACCAACAGCATCGCCACCCAATATTCTATACATTTTATATTCTGCAGGGGTTTCAAATGTAGGCCCTTGTACACCAACATAAACTCCTGATCTTATCTTAATATTCTTTTCCTTTGCTATTTCTTTAGCTTTGTTTATTAGTTTATGGTCGTATGCTTCGTGCATATCTGGGAAACGAGGTCCAGTGGGGAAATTAGACCCATGTAAAGGGTGCTCAGGAAAGAAATTAATATGATCAGTTATAATCATTAAATCTCCTATCTTGAATTCTGGATTCATACCACCAGAAGCATTAGAAACAAACAACGTTTCAATTCCTAGTTCATACATTACACGTATAGGAAAGGTTACTTCTTGCATATTATATCCTTCGTAATAATGGAAGCGACCTTTCATTGCCAGTATATCTTTACCACCAAGTTTTCCAAAAATTAAGCAACCTGCATGTCCTTCTACAGTAGAAACAGGGAAATTAGGTATATCTTGATAAGAGAACTCGTAGCTATCTGTTATCTCTGAAGCTAATTGTCCGAGACCTGTTCCGAGAATGATTGCGGTTTTCGGACTTGTCTGCATTCTTTCTTTTAGCCAAGATACTGTTTCTTGAATTTTTTTGTACATAGGATAATATTTTTTCATTGAATTTATCTTCTTCGTTAAGCATAAACTTAACTTGTATTGGCAATGCGTATATGTTTTCTCTTACATCATTGTTTAATCCCTCTAAGTTCAAAAGTCGTGCCTTGTCTTTCTCCGTTGTGATAATTATTTTTGGAGGTTTCATCATAGCAAAAGTATCATTAATAACTGCAATGTCTTTGGTATTAAAGGAATGATGGTCAGGGAATATTAATGTTTTCATACGAGATGTATCTGCATATAAACCCATATCAACTTCTAATTGTCGTGGTAAAGCTATACCTGTAAGCAATAATATATTCTTATTATTTATATCTGCCAATAGAATTTCCCGTTCTTTTGCTACATCTTTAAACACTGGTATAAGATTGCAATATTCGAATGTTGTAAAGAATAGTTCTTGGAAAGGATATAGATTCATTGTTTTACTTAACACTCGATAATCTATAGGGTTTAATTCTTTAGGACATTTTGTTACTATCACAATATCTGCACGATTCTTACCCGAAAGAGGTTCACGCAAACGTCCAGCAGGCAACAACTTATCATAAATAATAAGTCGATGATAGTCTATTAACAGAATATTTATTCCTGGTTTTACATATCGATGCTGAAAAGCATCGTCAAGCAACACTACATCGGTATCTTGAGTTTGTTTGTCTTTTATTAGATGGTCTATACCATCACATCGTTTTTTATCTACAGCAACATAAATATTAGGGAATTTATGCTTCATCTGAAAAGGTTCATCTCCAATCATCTCGACAGGTGTATCAATGTTTGCAAGCACATAACCTTTACTCTTTCGCTTATAACCTCTAGATAGAACTGCAACTTGTGCTACATCTTTCAATAATCCTACAAGATATTCTACATGTGGAGTTTTCCCAGCACCACCAACAGTAATATTGCCAACAGAAATAACTGGAACATCGAAGCTACGACTTTTCAACACACCGAGGTCAAAAAGTTCATTGCGAATCATTACTCCTAAGCCATAAAGCCAACTTAAAGGTAACAACACTCTGTGTATCTTGATAAAATCGCCTTCCATTCTATTTGCAATATATGTGTTAATGGTTCTATTCCATCTTATTTACTAGTTTATATTAATAATATAAGGTAGTCGCGCCTGAATTGCCGATTGCTGGTTGATTGTGCGCAAGATAGAGAATGGCTGGTAGAATACTCCTAACGATGTATATAATTGTTCGTTAAGATAGTTATCTTGCACATTTTCTCCAAATATTTGGTCAAACCAATTAACTGGTGATGGATAACTAACCTTATAATAGTTATCTATTTTTGCTAATTGTGCAGCCTTCTTCACAGCCTTATCTAATCCACCGAGCTCATCTACCAACTTTATCTTTAATGCATCTTCACCTGTATAAACGTGTCCTTGAGCTATTGCTTCTACTTGAGCCATTGTAAGATTTCTGCCTTGCGCAACTCTATTCTTAAAGGTTGTGTAACCACGGTCTATATACACTTGTAACATTCGCATTTCATCTGGAGTAAGAGGGCGCATTGTTGAACCAAAAGTTCCATTCTTATTAGTTTTCACTTCATCGAACTTAATACCTAACTTTTCTGATGCTAACCCACTAAAATCGGGGAACATTCCAAAGATACCTATTGAGCCTGTAATGGTTGTAGGTTCAGCAACTATCCAGTTTGCAGGAACCGACATATAATAACCTCCTGATGCAGCATAACCTCCCATACTAACAACAACTGGTTTTACCTTCTTTAGCTCCATTATTTGATGCCACATTTGTTCTGATGCAAAGGCTGAGCCGCCGCCTGAATTTACTCTGATAACAACTGCTTTTACATCATCGTCGTCCATTAATTCTTTAAGATCATTACAAACATCTTTTCCTACAATGGAATGCTGATTAAAAGATGTATTCGAAACTGGACTATCAACAATATCTCCATACGCATAGTACACTGCCACTTCGCTACCACCTTTAGCAGGTTCTACCGCCTTTAAATCCGTAAGTGATATTTGGTGAATTTCGTCATCTGAATTAATACCTAACCGCTTCTTTACTTCGTTTCTTACTTGGTCTGTATAAAGAAGCTTGTCTATTAGTTTCATCTTCAGATAGCTGGTGGGATTAGCAAATGTTATTACACTATCTGCATATTCGTTAAGTTTTGCTATAGGAATATTCCTACTCTCGCTAACTCCTTTTAAAAGATATTTCCATATTCCATTTAGATATGTTGAGGTTTGCTGTCTGTCGGCATCGCTCATTTTTTCTTCTGTAAACATTTCTGTAGCACTCTTGTATGTACCAACCTTAGACACCTGCATTTTTACTCCAAACTTAGCTAACATATCTTTTAGATAGATACGTTGAGAGGATAAACCATGCCAATCTAACATTCCTTGTGGATTTAAATACACATCATTTGCAACCGAAGCTAAATAATAAGCGCTTTGTGTATAGCTATCGCCATAGGCTACAATCCATTTATGGCTCTTCTTAAAATCTATTAGGGCTTCTCTTATTTCTTGCAACGATGCATAAGAGTTTGGTGCAAAAGCTCCAGCTTCAATATAAATACCTTTTATGTTCTTATTGGTCTTTGCTTTCTCTATACCTGAAAGTACGTCCTCTAAGCTTACTCCGCTTGCAACGTTACCAATAAATTCTGCCATAACATTCTTATCTGAACGTTCGCTTAATGGCCCAGAAAGATTTATCACTAATACTGAATTATTCTCTATTTCGGTTGTACTTTCGCTCGACAGTACCATTCCAAAAATACACACGAAACCAAGAAGCAACGTTACTAACACAAAAAGGAATATGCCAACAAAAGTGGCGAAGACATTCTTAAAAAAGTCCTTCATAAAGGCAAATATTTTATATGTTTTGTTTTAAGTCTTGTTGGTGTCAATTGCTAATATTCCACCATTTTAATACGATTTGTATGCAAAGATAAACATAAATAGCCAACATTCCAAATTTCAATATAATTCTTTGCTCGTAATGGTCTTTCTACAGATAAATTAGTCAAAGTTTTATGCTATAATATTCCTTTTTATCCATTTCATTCGTTAAGCGCTCTACATATTTTGTTTGGTTGTTCTGCTGCTTATATTCTTTGTTATTAATGTTTATGGTGTAGGAACAACTAGATATAATAGAAAGAAAATAGCTCACGAACTATCTGTTCAAAATATTAGATATCTGAAACGATTATGACAGATATCTAAAACGGTTGCGACAGATATCTAAAACAAGCGTGATAGATATCTAATTTGTTCATAAATTGCTAATGGTTGGCTATCAGGGTAAGTTCCACTGTTAAAATACTGTGAAAATATAGTCAAAGCTATCTACTATAAACACAAGAGGTTTCTCGTAAGAAAGTTCTAATTAGATTAAAAGCTGTATTGGAAACCTATAGAAGCAAACTCTCTCATCTGTAAATAGCCATAACGACCATCGCGCGTTACACCATCATCAAATCGAGGATAAATAAACAATTGTGCACCTATAAATCTATTAAATTGCAATCTTATCGTATTTTCCCATTCCACTTCAGTGCGTTTGTAGGTTGTATACGAATATAGACGTGTCTTCCAAGAAAGAGCCTCCATCAGCTGCCATACAAACTCAACAGATAGTTCCGAACCAAAATCGTGGCGTGCATGCCTACCTTTTTCTATACCTAATCGGTCTGCCAAACTTTTTATACGTGTATACTTTGTATTATAAGCCAATGGAGCCAGATGCACATTTCCCTTTAGCTTATGTTCTAACCAATCGATGGTATAATCCATACCCAACGACACATTTATATTTAAAGGGGCTAAAAAGTCTGAATACAGCAAAGGATCATTGGAACGGTAAGAGTGCGTAAATTGTGTATTACCCACAAACTGTACCGAATAATACCATTTCTTAGAGGCTTGTAAACCAAATTTAGAAGTAAGGCGTATAAGGTCTTCGGTTGTTTTAAAACTATGCAAAGTGTCCGATTTAGTACTTTGAATACCAAACTTCAGCTCTAACCGATTATCCCATTTCACCTTCTGCTTATTATTGTAATTCGCTTCGAATATTGCAGAAGATAACACCGAATAGTTGCTTTCTCCTCCTTTATACCAATTACCCGAAACATAGTTCTGCAACAATTGCAGCGAATAATCGCCCTTATAAGTCCAAAAGTCTGGCTTCCTAATAAGTACTTCAACTGGTGAGAAAGTAGACTCTACTGGCGTAGGCGCAACCTTATCTACTATCTCAACTTCACGTTGTATAGGTGTTTCAACTTCTACAGTGGTTGTTTGTTTTCCTCTAAGCTCATCGGCTGTGGTGCTTACTAACGATGGTGAATATAAATAGATATCTAAAAGTTGTTTGTTATAAGCATCATTTTCTTTTAAAGAGAATGCATTGTCTACTATATTTCTATAATAGGTAACAGGTAGAAACAATTGAGCAGAACGAAAAACATTGCCTTTATAATTTGCTCCTTGCCTATTAGCTTGAGAAAATATCTTATTCTCGGTTAAAGTCAATGAATCCATATAAGCATTAAGCACAACATCTAAAGCTGTATGATTTACTTTCTTTATAGAAGCCGTACTACCACTAACTTGCTTAGTAGAGGAAACACTTGTATTCACTTGTGCAGATACTGCCAAAGTGAAACACATAACAATTAAACAAGAGTAGATTTTATGCGCCATCGTTTTTTACTATAATTCTTTAGAAGAATAAACTATTCTAACAATGTAGCTGCACGAACACGACTGAGAGTCTCTGGTGTCATTTGTAAATAGCTGGCAATATAAACTAATGGTGCACGCAATATAACTTGCGGACTTAGTTTACACATTTTCTTATATCGGTCTTGTGCTGTTTCAAAACGAACCAGGTCGGCGTGAACTTGTGAGATTATTAAACTTTCTTCTAATATCTTTCTATAAAGTATTTGTATATTCACGTTGTGTAATGCTACTTGTTCTAATCGTAGTTTTGGCAGTGCATATACTGTAGTTGGTTCTATTGCTTCCACTTGCAACTTTGTAGCTTCTTCGCGGAAAAGGCTTTCAATGCACATAAAGACGGTTCGGTCTTCGCCTAAATGCTCTGTTATCTGCTTTCCATTCTTAAAATAGAACTGACGAACAAGTCCATGTTCAATGTAATAGATGTTTTCGCACACCTCGCCTTCTTTCAATATCATTTCGCCTTTAGCGAACTTCATTGGCACAAGAATACTCTCGAGCGTATCGAGTTCCTCGTGTGTCATTGTGCTGTACTTTCGGGCTAGCTCGCGTGCAATATCTCTGGTTTCAAAGGTTTCTTTCATTTTTATACTCCTTTATTGGTTTTAATCTAACTTTAATACGGCTAAGAATGCTTTTTGGGGCACTTGCACATTGCCCACTTGCTTCATACGCTTCTTGCCTTTCTTTTGTTTTTCTAGCAACTTACGCTTACGGCTGACATCGCCACCGTAGCATTTTGCAGTAACATCTTTCCGAACCTGTTTCACCGTTTCGCGTGCAACTATTTTTCCACCGATAGCTGCTTGTATTGCTATGTCGAATTGTTGGCGTGGTATCAGCTCTTTTAACTTTTCGCACATTCGTCTACCAAATGTTACGGCATTGCTTTCGTGCGTAAGGGTAGATAGAGCATCTACAGGTTCACCATTCAAAAGTATATCGAGTTTTGCTAGTTTAGATGGACGGAACGAATCTATATGATAATCGAAAGATGCATATCCTTTGGAAATGCTCTTTAACTTATCGTAGAAATCGATAACTATTTCGCCTAATGGAATCATAAATATCAGTTCCAAGCGGTTACCACTAACGTAGTTCTGACTTACCAATTCGCCGCGCTTATCAAGACAAAGCGTCATTATTGGTCCGATATATTCGCTCGATGTTATAATAGAGGCTTTTATATAGGGTTCTTCTATATGGTCTATCATTGTTGGGTCGGGCAAACCTGATGGATTGTGCACTTCCTTGCTTTCGCCTAACTTGTCGTACACCATATAGCTTACGTTGGGCACAGTGGTTATAACGTCCATGTTGAACTCACGGTCCAATCGCTCTTGTATTATCTCCATGTGCAACAAACCCAAGAAACCGCAACGAAATCCGAAGCCTAATGCTTGCGAGCTTTCTGGAGAGAATGTTAGCGAGGCATCGTTTAGTTGTAGTTTCTCGAGCGATGCGCGCAAATTCTCGTAATCGTTAGGGTCGATAGGATAAACACCAGCAAACACCATTGGTTTTACTAACTGGAATCCTTCTATGGCTTTATCGCACGGACTGCTCACGTGTGTTACAGTATCGCCCACTTTTACTTCGCGTGCATTTTTTATTCCCGATATAATGTATCCTACTTCGCCTGTTGTTAGTTCGTTCTTAGGCTTCATTTCCATTTTCAGAACTCCCACCTCATCGGCGTCGTATTCCATTCCTGTCTGCACAAACTTCACCTTATCGCCTTTACGAATAGTCCCATTCGTTACTTTACATAAGGTTATAATGCCACGGAACGAATTAAAGATAGAATCGAAAATAAGTGCTTGCAAAGGTGCTTTTGTGTCGCCTTTGGGAGCTGGTATACGCTCTACTATGGCTCGCAATATTTCTGGCACGCCTTCGCCAGTTTTTCCACTCGCCCTAATAATGTCGCTACGTTCGCAACCTATAAGGTCTACTATTTCGTCTTCCACCTCTTCGGGCATTGCGTTGGGCATATCAATCTTGTTGATTACTGGTATAATTTCAAGATTGTTGTCAATAGCCATATACAAATTTGATATGGTTTGTGCCTGAACACCTTGCGTAGAGTCTACTATAAGCAGTGCACCCTCGCATGCAGCAATACTTCTCGACACTTCGTAAGAGAAGTCTACGTGTCCCGGAGTATCTATAAGGTTTAAAACATATTTCTGTCCGTCTTGTTCATACTCCATCTGTATAGCATGGCTCTTAATGGTTATACCGCGTTCGCGCTCTAAATCCATATCGTCAAGCATCTGCCCTTCTGTTACTTTGATAGTTTTTGTGTATTCTAACAAACGGTCGGCAAGTGTAGACTTACCGTGGTCTATATGTGCTATAATGCAGAAATTTCTTATCTGATTCATTAAGATTGTTGTCTTTTGGTATGCAAATTTAAGAATAAAAGCGAGAAATACAAAAGAACCAATCATAAAATTGCTCAAAAACACCTACCTTTGCACACGTTAATACATATATCACAACAGAATTATGAAGTTTACCAAATTGTTTTTCATTGCCATTGGCTGCTTCTTGCTTACAAGCTGTCAAGAGAGTTTAGAAGACAGAGCAGCGAAAGAATGTAAGGAATACACACAAAAGCACTGCCCCACTCCTATGGTTAATAACACACGAATGGACAGTATGACATATGAACCGCAAACTCGCACCATTCACTACTATTATTCTATCTACAACGAGGGCGATAACAAAGCTAATGTTGAGGCTAACAAACAATTACTGCAACAAATTCTGCTCAATGGTATTAAAACCGATACGGCATCGAAACTTTACAAAGAGGCTGGCTTTAATTTCCGTTTTACTTACCGCTCTGGTAAAAATCCTAAAACTATATTGTTAGACGAGACTTATAAAAAAGGTCAATACTAAGCTATAGCTAACAGTACTACTAACGCCCTTGTTCCTTTGCAAAACAAGGGCGCTACCGTTAATACTAATATTGAGACTTACGGGTGTGATTGTCCGCCACCGCCTTCGGGTTTCTTTGGGTCGGCTTCTTTTTCTTTGCCTTTCCATTCGTTCCACTCAATGTCTACGTCCGATAAACCTCGGGTAGACACCCTGCCCTTGCCTGCTCCACGATATCGGGTTTCGGGAATAAAACGCACACGAACGCCACTAATTTGGTTCGCCGATACTTCTTTCTCCGTTGCCACACCGTTCTTGTTCGTAACAGCCGTAAAGTAGAACGAACCTACACCGTCCAACTTCACCGAACGACCTTGTGCCATAAAGTCGCCCATCACACCGCCCAATGCCGTCAGCACTGCACGCACATCGGCAGGACTAACGGTCGATTCTACTGCCAGACGTTTTGTCACTTGCTCCGTTGTTACCGGACTTCCCACTAAAACAGCTTTGGGATACCATTTGCCGTTTATCTTCATTTTTGTCTTTTTAAAAAATGCCATAATCTGGAATGTTTAAGCCGAGAACTGCAATTCATAATATCAACGAGATATGCTACCGTGCCCCACGGGTCCGACACTCGTAGCCCACGGGTCCGACACTCGTAGCCCATGGGTCCGACAGTCGTGCCCCACGGGTCCGACACCCGTCAAAATGTAAAATTGCAACCTTTCGGCTGAGTTATATAAATTGTTTGTTTATACTCGCATTCGAGATTTTCTCCAACACGAGTTTTCCTTGTCTTGTTTTATTTGTTTTTCATTCGTGCCATAGTATACCTGTGTGCACTCATAATATTCTTTTTTAGAAGTGTGGCACCGACTCACGTCGCCACCACACTGAATTAAAATAGATTAACTGAAACTATTTATATTTCTAATACGGACGTACCGCCTGCAAATAAATCAAATAAATCAAATGAAACAATCTATTCTGAGACTGGCCGTGCCGCAAACCCGTACGAACGGCCGCCGTAGCTGAACTGAGGGTTCACGTCACTCCAGTCGAAGTACAGGCCGCACCCGTTGTTCGTGCTGCTCGGCACTGCCGACCAATACCAACCGCCGCTCCCAACACCGCTCAACGACCCATCGCTGATGTAGCGGAAACCCGAAGCAGGAAAGAAGATTGTTGCAGTCTTGCTACCATTGGTATAGAAGTTATGACCGTAGGCTGCAGAGAACTTGTCCCAAGAGTCGGCTGTGCCGTTAGCGTTGATATTGGCAGCGCCACTTCCATTCTGACCATCGCTGGTAAACCCAGTAAAGGCATTAGAAGCAGGCATCTTGAAACCAACAGGACAAGGATCGTAAACAGTTTTAACTACAGCGTTGTCGTTCCAATCAGTGGTGGTGTTATCGGCAGACCAAAGGTTGTAGTAAGTTGCATTGCACCAGTCGTAGTAGTATGTGCCAGTCTGTGCGTAAATAAACATATTCTCTGGATGCTGGATTGCGTAACCTAAAGAACGACCACCAGTGGTGTTATCGAAAGAGTAACCTGTTGTTGGGTAGAAAGTATTGGTACCAGGAAGCGCTTCTTTACGACCAAACTGGTAAAGTGTAGAAATACCTTCCTTCTTACCGCCAGGGTTTTGAGTGATATTAATGACAGTAACTTGCTTTACTCCACCGTTAGCAATGGTTTGTTCCACCTTTACTTTTACAGTACGAGGAACATTGTAGGTGGTAACTTCGCCTTTAGGCTTCCAACCGAGAGTCTCTTCTGTGAAATTATATTTTACACCTTGATGGTTGGTAACTTCTATTTTGTTGAGTGCACTCTTAGGAGCAAACCATAAATGCCAAGACCAAACTACAGTGCCACCTTTGGCAACAGCTACAACAGCGTTACCACTCTTAATGTCGCTCTGCTTAACTTCGAAGTCTAAGTAACCATCGCCGCTTGCATCGTGTGCAATTGTAGGAGATGTAACAAGGTCTTTCTCGTCAGACCAAACTATTTTTGCGCCATCAATGTTTGCATAAGCACCACTATTGGTCTTCTCTATCCAAGGATTGGTGATGTTTTGGTTATTGTGGTCCTTGAAGTGTTGAAGAACGTATGTGCCTGTGGCTGTCGTCTCGTAAGCATTACTATTAGTAGCGCCATTCTTTATAGCATTACCATAAACAAGAGGAATGCGATAATGACCGGGGGCAGAGATAAGGTAAGAGTTGGCTGTGTTGCGCGCTGTTGCGTTTCCATTATGGTCGTGTAAAGAAAGGTCGTAAGGAGCAGAAGCAGAACCTGAAGGTGTGGCATTCTTTAATCCATCGTTACGTTCCTTTAAAAAGTCTTTTACGTCTTTGGTAAGTGTTGCTGTGCCTTGTTCGGCAGCTGTACCACCATTACCACTTTCTACACTTAGGGCTGTAAGCCAAGCTGGCTTGTTGGGTGTGTAAGTTGCGCCACCATCAACACTGTAGCCAATGACTTTCCAAGCTACAGCCTGTTGAGTACCATCAGGAGCTTGGCGATAACTGGTGATGCCGTATGGTTGCGATGTTGTTTCGTCGTAGTTGGCTGCACGGCTTGGGTCGGTTGGAGTAAGCACATACTGCCAAGTAGAGTTTGTTTCGCTTAGCTTTAGTGTACGTGTTGTTCCGGCTTTCCATTCACCCTTCAATGTTGCCGTGATTTCAGTGTTATCTGTGAAGTGTACGTAAGCTGTAACGCTATTACCCGTAAGCACCTGTGGAATCATATAGAAAGTGAAGTTATCACCAGTGTTGCCCATGATAGTGGCGTTAGGGTTTTGGCTGGTGCTTACGCTTAAGCCAGAGAGCGTGGCAGTACCACGGGTTGCACCCGTGTTATCCCATGCAGCACCCGTACCGCTGAACTCGCTTGAGAGCTTGTACTTGCTCTTCATAATGGCATTACGAATCTCAACCTTGTCAATGGTCTTGTTCCATGAGAGGTTTTGACCAACGGCAAAGCGAATAGCAGTGAGGGCATGGCGGAAGTCGAGGTTGGTTGTTGGATGTTCTCCCTGTGTTGCATAATGCACCTCGCCTGTACATGCCGTCATAAAGTCCTTCTGGTCTCTGACGTTAGGTTCTACCGTGAAGTCAACACTGGGAGCATTGTCGGCAGAAGCCATATCGTTGATGGTTAGCTTAGAATAGCTGTCCTTGGAAGGGTAAACAGCAAAAAAGCGTGCCCAAGGCTGTGCAAACGACCAGCGAATAGGAGTATAGAGTTCGCCGTTACTCTTGGTTTTCGCAGCTTTGAACCATTCTGGCGTTGTCAATATGCTTGTTGCTGCAACACCACGGATACCTGTTGACGAGAAGTCACCGCCAATCGTGGTTTCTATGTTAGCACGAGTGCGTGCATCAGTCTTTACTGGGTTTATGCCCTCAACGGTTGTTTCAATAAGACATACGTCAAGGTTACGATTGCTGTGTGCAGTAAGTTTCTGACCAGCAAGATCTTTGTTAGCAAGTCCGGGCGTGATTGCACCACGGGTCATTGCAGCACCACGGGCAATCGTCTCTGACTGGACATCATTTACACTAAAGCGTACCAATGCTTCATTGCTTCCACCCTGATTAGACGATAAATCATCATCAGAGCAAGAAGTAACTGACAATGTCATACCGCCAACGAGAGAAGCAAACAGCACATAATTGAAAATCTTTTTCTTCATCTTTAAATTAATTTCTTAGTGATTTTTATTCATCATCCTTCAAGTTCATCATCTGGGTTATTATCGTCTGGATCCAGCGGGACAACCTGAATAGATCCAGGTGTCTGGCTTCCAGTACCACCGCCACCAGGACGAACGAGAGGACTATTGGCAAGGAGGCTGCCCTCGGATGCCACACTGACGACATCGATTGTAGGACGAACATAAAGTTGTCGTACGGTCTTTCTAATTTTTTTCATAAGCTTAATAACTAGTTAATTTATAAATATATCAGTTCACTCGACTAGCACAATAGGGGGAACAGGAAACCACATTGACTTGCAAGGGCAAGGATACAAACGGCACCTTGCCCATGCTTGTCAACATGGTTCCAATCAGAGTATATGAGAAAAAACTATTAATTAGACAAAAACAACAAACGACAAAGGGAACTATCAGTAAATCCTTTGTCGATACACTATAACGTGCCACGCATTGCGTAAGCACGTAAACAGTTAATAAAGAGAGAGTTATAGTACTATGAGAGAGAGAGAGAGAGAGAGAGAGAGTATACAATTATTTGGAATATCCAAATAATTTAACATCTTTTCTTTATTTTCTTTCTCCAGCACCTCTCTAGCCTTGTTCGCATTGCAAGCAACAGGCACAACAACACGACTTACACCTTTATTATATAAGGCGCAAGCATTAGTGGTTGAAATAAGCTGGTTTGTTACTCTCATTATGCGTTATTGCAAGTTAATTTTCGTTTAACTGGGCGCAAAGGTAAGAAGAATTATTGGAATAATGAAAGAATGTGGGAATAAAACATTGAAATTACAATAAACAAAGGAGGAATGCGTTAGTAAGAACGTATATACAGAATTTCCATGCCCGAAAAAGGCATATTTATTTTAGATTATGATTGAATATATCAAAGGCGAACTGGCAGAGTTAACACCTGCCATGGCTGTCGTTGAGGCACATGGTGTGGGTTACGCACTGAATATCTCACTGAATACTTATAGTGCAATACAGGGTAAAACAGCTGTCAAACTATATGTTCATGAGGCCATTATGACCGGTGGACGCGATGACAACTACACGCTCTATGGCTTTGCAAACAAGCAGGAGCGAGCCCTTTATAGATTGTTGATTACAGTCTCTGGAGTAGGTGCGAACACTGCAAGAATGATTCTTTCTTCATTGACACCAGCCGAACTTTGCAACGTAATTGCCAATGGGGACGAGAAGATGTTGAAGACAGTTAAGGGTATTGGTCTTCGAACTGCTCAACGCATTATAGTCGATCTCAAGGATAAGATCATGCAAAGTGGTATTGCTGACGAGTTGCATGTTAGCAACACTCCTGGTACACCTGCTGTTGATGCAGGGATTAAGGATGAGGCCGTTAGCGCACTCACTATGCTTGGCTTCTCACCAGCTCCTTCTGCAAAGGTTGTCGTGAGTATCCTTACCGAACAACCTGACCTTCCTGTGGAACAGGTGGTTAAGTTGGCGTTGAAGATGATTAAATAAAAAGCCTCTCCCCCATCCCCTCTCCGAAGGGAGAGGGGCGTAATTACCGCTTACAAATACTTTTCTCTGCATATTACAGCTTACATATTTCTGTTAAAAGGGCTTAGGGAGGCTTTCAATCACTCGTCTTCTTGAAAAGAAAACATTACATATTCCTCATTATTATCATGCTTCTTGGTAGTGTCACACTACTAAGCTGGGGACGTATGGCTCTATCTTTTGCACCGATAAAGAGCCTCTTCTCTGTAACACAAAACGATACGATCAAGAAGAAGAAACCGATTGAGGTGGAGATAGATGAGGAGAAGATCCCAGACTCTCTATTGCATCCAAGGTGGAAAGTGCAGCGCACTTCTCCTATTACTTATGATGATCTAAGGGAGAACTCTACCGATCTCATCCGCCCCGAGAACATGCGACAAACGGTGGAGTATAACGACTCGCTCGATCGGTATATCATAGGAAACAAGATTGGTGACACATACGTGATGGCACCAATAATGATGACACCTGAAGAGTATCGGAAGTGGACTGAGAAACGCAGCTTCACGGATTACTATCGCTCAAAGAACCAAGAGATACTACGCGAAAAGGGCAAGGAGAAGTTCGACTTCACCGATATGCACTTCTCGTTAGGACCGGCAGAGAAGATCTTTGGACCAGGTGGTGTACGTATTAAAACACAAGGAACTGCAGAGCTGAAGTTCGGTGCGACGCTCAAAAGCATTGATAACCCGTCATTGCCTATACGCAATCGTAAGACCACAGCGATGAACTTTGACGAGAAAATTAACGTCAATGTCAATGGTAAAGTGGGCGATAAAGTGAACATGAACCTCAATTACAACACTGATGCGACATTTGACTTTGACACGCAGAACTTCAAGTTGAAGTATGAAGGAAAGGAGGATGAGATCATCAAACTGGTTGAGGGTGGTAACGTAACATTCCCTTCTAACAACTCTCTTGTGCAAGGAGCTTCGGCCTTATTCGGCATTCGCACCGACATGCAATTCGGTAAGTTGAAGTTACAAACGGTGTTATCTCAAAAGAAGAGTTCGAATAAGAGCGTTAGTTCTAGAGGCGGAAAGCAGTTGACACCATTTGAGATTGATGCCGCAGAATACGAAGAGAACCGTCACTTCTTCTTATCTCAATACTTCCGAGATCACTATGATGACGCAATGAAATCATTGCCTAACCTGAAGACAGGCATCACTATCAACCGTGTTGAAGTGTGGGTAACAAACAAGAGCGGAACGACAAGTAACACTCGTAATATCGTTGCTCTCACCGATTTAGGAGAGAATGAACGAGTGAGCCGAACGGATCTTTGGGGTACAGGAATTGGTCAAGTACCAACGAACAACGCAAACACAGAATACAACACTATCACTCAAGGCTACCCTGCCGCACGCAATATTGATCAAGTGACAGGCATCTTGGATGGTGCAGGACTTGTGGGTGGTAATGATTACGAGAAGATTGCTAATGCCCGACTACTCAATAGTTCGGAGTACACAGTGAACCCTGCTTTGGGTTACATATCGCTTCGCAGTGGTCTACAAACCGACCAAGTGCTTGCCGTTGCATACGAATATACATTCGGCGGAGTGACCTATCAAGTGGGAGAATTTGCCAGTGACCGCACCGATATCAATGAGGCTCTATTTGTAAAGTCGCTGAAGAACACCAATAACAGCCCTAGTCAAGGTAACTGGGGATTGATGATGAAGAATGTTTATTACTTGTCGACTAACATTGAGAAGGATAAGTTCCGCCTTGATGTTAAATATCAAAGTGATACGACAGGTGTGTACCTTTCTTATATACCCGAACCACAAGTTAAGAGCCTACCCATCATCAAGTTGCTTGGTGCCGACCGATTAGATAACAATTATAACCCACATCCGAATGGTTATTTCGATTATGTAGAAGGATACACAATAAGCAATGGGCGCGTCTTTTTCCCACTAGCGGAACCATTCGGCGCAGGGCTTCGTAAGAAACTTATTGATAAAGGTGTTACGGCTGCAATAGCCGATAAGTACACTTTCTCGGAACTATATAATTCGACAAAGACAACCGCTAAGCAGATTGCAGAGAAAGATAAATTCATGCTTGTGGGACAATATCGTGGTACGGCAGCAAACGTTATTTCGCTTGGTGCCTACAATGTTCCGCAAGGTTCCGTGGTGGTTACTGCTGGTGGAGTAACGCTTAATGAAGGTTCTGATTACAGCGTTGATTACAGTGCGGGAGAGGTTACAATCCTCAACCAGAGTATTATTGATGCAGGAACTGCCGTCAATGTCTCCCTCGAAAGTCAAAGTGCTTACCAACAGGAGCGCAAGACAATGATAGGAGTAAACTGGGTGTATGACTTCTCAAAGGACTTCCAAATAGGTGGAACATTCATGCACTTATCCGAACAACCACTCACCACAAAGGTGAATATGGGTTCGGAACCGCTCAACAACACCATTTGGGGACTTAATCTAAACTGGAAGAAAGAGAGCCAGTGGTTGACCAACATGCTCAATAAGATACCTTTCTTGCATGTCACTCAACCATCATATATCACCTTCTCTGCCGAGTTCGCACAGTTGTTGGCAGGGCAGAGTAAGGGTACACAAGACCATGCGTCTTACCTTGATGACTTTGAAGGTACGAAGAATGCTATCGATGTTAGCCAACCTACATCATGGGTTATTTCAAGCGTACCATCCGACTTCTCCGAGTCAACGGATAAGACGACTCTAAGGAGCGGATACAACAGAAGTCTCTTAGCTTGGTACAATATTGACCCGCTCTTCACACGTCGTAGTAGTTCACTAACGCCTGGTCACATCAAAAGCGACCTCGAACAATTATCGAATCACTACGTTCGTGAGATTCCAATTACCGAAGTCTTCCCTAACAGGGATCGTAACTATAGCGGTTCCATCTCAACCTTGCAAATACTGAATCTGGCTTTCTATCCATCAGAACGAGGTCCTTATAACTTCAATCCTAATATTGACATTAATGGTCACCTCACCAACCCTAACAGGACATGGGGCGGTATGATGCGTAAGTTGGACACGAACGACTTTCAGACAGCCAACATCGAGTATGTGGAGTTTTGGATGCTTGATCCGTTCATATATACCAATCGACAAGCTAATGCCAACCAGTATGGTGGCGACTTCTATATCGATCTCGGTGAGGTGTCTGAAGATATATTGAAGGATGGAAAGAAGTTCTATGAGAGTGGTATGCCAGTAGATGGTAGCAACTCATGGACGACTACTCAGTGGGGACGAATCCCTACACAATCTACCATCACGTATGCTTTTGCGACATCAGCAGGCAGTCGTGCCAAGCAAGATGTGGGTTACAATGGCTTAACGGATGAAGAAGAAAGACAGTTTGCTGCCTATCAGAACTTCCTTACTGCAGCCCGTGCCAACACCAATCAGGCTGTCTTCGACTCTATATGGGCTGACCCTGCCAATGATGACTACCACTATTTCCGTGGTTCGGATTGGGATCGTAAACGTGCATCGATACTTGAACGCTATAAAAGAATCAATAACCCGCAAGGCAACTCACCTGACAATGAGAACAATAACGAGCGTTATGACACGTCTTACAAGACTACTCCTGATGTAGAGGATATCAATCAAGACTATACACTGAACGAATACGAGAAGTATTACCAATACCATGTTAGCATTCGACCACAGGATCTCAATGTCGGACAAAACTTCATTGTGGATAAGCGAGTGGCGTCAGCATCCTTGCGAAAAGGTGGTTCGGAGCCTGTTACATGGTATCTTTTCCGCATTCCACTAGAGGAGTTTCAGAAACGAGTGGGCGGTATCAACGACTTTACAAGTATCCGCTTCATGCGCATGTTCCTCACTGGTTTCAGCAAACCAATCGTTCTCCGCTTTGCCACATTCGACCTTGTCAGTGGCAAATGGCGTCAGTATCAGCAGAACTTAACCACTGGTGCGCCCAATACGGGTACGATGAATGTGAGTACGGTGAGCCTTGAAGAGAATGGAGATAAGACTCCCGTCAACTATGTCTTACCGCCTGGCATCATTCGAGGACAGGACCCGAGTCAGCCTCAACTAGTAGAGGAGAACGAGCAAGCACTATCTTTGGTCGTTAATAATCTAAGCTCGGGTGAATCGAAAGCTGTGTATAAGAACACAACACTTGACCTGCGCCAATACAAGCGTCTACAGATGTTTGTACACGCAAATGCCTTCGAACAGAACACAACCAACCTCGGGGATGATCAGTTGGCAGTGTTCATTCGATTGGGATCAGACTATAAGAACAATTATTACGAATATGAAATTCCATTGAAGCTAACCGCTCCAAAAAGTAATTACGACATGTATCTCCCACAGGATCAACGGCTGGTTTGGCCTATAGAGAACATGTTGGATATTCCTTTGCACCTACTCACTTCTGTCAAGAAGCAGCGTAACAAGGCACGTGGAACTGGTGGAGCTAGTTTCAACCGCGTCTTCTCTGTCTATGACACTGACCACCCTGCTAACAAAGTAAGTATCATGGGTAACCCAACACTGGGTGAGGTTAAGACTATGATTATCGGTGTGCGCAACCTTTCCAGCAGCCAGAAGAGTGGTGAAGTGTGGGTCAATGAGTTGCGTCTAAAGGAGTTTAACAACGAGGGTGGATGGGCTGCAAGAGGGCAGTTGAACGTCCAGTTCTCCGATTTCGGTAGTGTTGATATCAACGCAAGTCATAGTACTGACGGCTTTGGAGGCTTAGAACAGGGTGTAAATGAACGGCAGCAAGAAACGAAGACTGACGTGTCTGTCACTACGAGTTTGGAACTAGGTAAACTGTTCCCAGACAAGGCGAAGGTCTCTGCACCATTATATTATAGTATCACAAAGAGCGAAAGTAGACCTAAATATAACCCACTCGACACCGATATGGAACTGGGGGATGCACTCGAAGGAGCTAGTAACAAGCAGGAGAAAGACTCGATTAAGTCGATTGCAATTACCAAACGATTGACAACGAACTTATCGCTATCGAATGTGCGTGTTGACATACAGACAAAGAATCACCCTATGCCATACGACCCCGCAAACTTCTCTTTCTCATATAGCCATTCACACTCTCACACATCGGGAGAAACGACTGTCTATGAGAATGAAGACAACTGGCGTGGGGCATTGAACTATAACTGGACACCAGTTTACAAGACTTGGGAGCCATTCAAACGACTGATCAAGAGTCGTTCAAAATGGTTTGAGATCCTACGTCGCTTTGGCTTGAATTGGTTGCCACAGAACCTTACCTTCAATACAGAGATGGTTCGCAACTATTACGAACTACAAGAGCGTGACATGGAGTCGATAGGTCATAACCGCCTTCCACTGACGTTTAATGAGCAGTTCCTATGGAACAGAGACTTTGCTTTGAGATGGGACTTAACGCGCAACCTACACATGAACTTCCAAAGTGCAACGCATGCGGAAATAGAAGAACCATACACTCCTATTAACAAAGACCTCTATGCGGATCGTTATCAAGCATGGAAGGATTCGGTGTGGACAAGCATTAAGCACTTTGGTACTCCACTTGATTACCAACAGAACTTCTCGCTCTCTTATCAGTTACCTCTTAACCTTTTACCTGTCTTCGATTGGGTGAATACGGATGCTAGTTATAATGCAACTTACACATGGGTAAGGGGTGCTAACCTTGATAATGGTACTTCGCTCGGTAACACAATCACAAGTAACAGGACCTTAAACATTAATGGGACTTTCAACATGGAACGCCTTTACAACCATGTTCCCTTCCTAAAGAAAACGAATGAGCGGTTCAATCGGACACAACCAAGGAAGCCCTCTCGTCCGACAATAACAGCCGAACAAAAGAAGAAGGCTAAGGAGCAGAAAGCGAAAGAGAAAGACGACGAAAAGAAGAAAGCACTGCCTAAGAACAAGAAGAGTTTTGAGCAGGAAATAACCCTCAAAGCCGATACTTCTATCGTTGTATCGCATGGTAAGAATACGAAACGATTGATCTTCTCGGCTAAAGATGAGCATGGAAAAGCCTTAAAGATGAAGTGGAAGAAGGTGGGAGATAACCAAGTAAAAATCTTTAATCGGACGGACTCTGCTATACGAGCAAAGCTCACTATCACACCAAAAGAGCCACTCGATAACAAGAAATGGTATAAGACTGCACAATGTGTTGCACGTGCTTTAATGATGGTGCGCAATGTCGGAATATCATATCGCAACCAGTATTCTATGACCTTACCAGGCTTCATGCCAACCATTGGAGATGCCTTTGGACAACGTCGTGGTACCGGTGCATTGACACCTGGGTTAGACTTTGCTTTTGGTCTCATAGACGATGATTACATTGGTAAAGCACGTGACAATAACTGGTTACTCATCAATGATAGTATTGCTACACCAGCGATAACAAACCAGGTTGAAGACGTACAATTACGTGCCACACTGGAACCTTTCAGAGACTTCAGAATCGATCTCACGGCTAGTAGAATGACAACCACTTCAAGGAGTATTCAGTATATGTATGCTGGCGTTCCAACCACTCAAACAGGCTCATTCACCATGACTACGCTCTCTTTGGGCACTGCTTTTGAGAGCATGGGGAACGCTAACAATGGTTATCATAGTGCCACTTTCGACCGCTTTGTCAATTCGCTCAACAGCTATCGTAATCGTGTGGAAGCACAATACAATGGGGCTACTTATCCAGCATCAATGGGTGGAGGGCACTTCAGTCCAACGGTCGGAGCGGTCAATAAATACAGTGCAGATGTGATGATTCCAGCCTTCCTCAATGCCTACACAAGCATGGGGGGCAATGGATTAAAGTTATTCCCTACCCTACGAAGTCTGCTTCCGAACTGGAGTATTAGGTACAGTGGACTGTCGAGATTACCACTCTTCCAAGATCTATTCAAGAGTGTGAACATCAATCACGCATATAGAAGTATCTTCGCAATCGGCTCTTATCAGAGTTACAGCACATGGCAGGAATACATGAATGGATTAGGTTTCATCACCGATGCAACCACTGGAAACCCTATCCCAAGTTCGATGTATAACATCTCACAAGTTAGTATCAACGAGGCATTCTCGCCTTTACTGGGTGTGGATGTGACGCTTCAGAACAACCTAACTGCACGCATGGAATATCGTCAAACACGTGTGTTAGCACTCTCAATGACGAGTGTTCAGCTCAATGAGGCTACATCGAAAGATTGGGTAATTGGTATTGGCTATCGCATTAACGACTTCAATCTCTTTGGCAATGGAACACATCGTGTGGCAAAGAAGAAGAAGAAATCAACCGCAAACACACAACAAAACGATAATAATTCATCGAACAGGAACAACGGATTTAACCAAGATCTTAACCTCAGATTAGATATGAGCTATCGTCGTCAAGCTGCACTTACACGTGACATAGCATCGCTCACCTCTACCGCTTCTAGTGGTAATACCGCCTTTAAATTCTCCTTCCTTGGTGATTACACACTAAGTCGCTTTGTCACAGCCAGCGTCTATTACGATATGCAAATAAACTCTCCTCTGTTATCATCGGGTAGTTATCCGACCACAACTCACGACTTTGGAGTTAGTTTAAGACTAAGTTTAACGAGGTAGAAAGAGGTTTACAATATCTCTCCAAGGCTTCTGTAATACTTCTCCAA
>FLSE01324779.1_pt1 | contig 22764 bp, 19 predicted proteins | sample 1550461 | NCBI WGS metagenome assembly FLSE01 (sample SAMEA4031758, study PRJEB14383) | metagenome | biome: human; feature: oral; material: saliva | place: Philippines | collected 2014 | reverse complement strand
CAAGAAATTGAAAACGCTAAGAAAGACCTGCACAATTCGACATTAGAGTTGGTGGCTGAAGCGACTGGCAAGGTTTTGGGCGAGAAAATTGATGCGAAGAAAGATACGAAGCTAATTTCGGAAGCGCTTGAGGAGGCTGAATAGATGAGATTAGTGTCCAGAAGAAAGTTGGCAAAGTACGCAGCTGAACAAATTTTAGCTGGCAATGATGCGGTGTTGGAAGAGATTGCTGGTCTTTTGATTTACGAAAAGCACGAACGTGAAGTTGATTTGTTGGTGCGAGATATTGAGGCTGAATTGGCCGAGCGTGGTGAAATTGTAGCATCGGTTGAGAGCGCTAGAGCGCTTGATGACAATACAAGGCGTAAAATAGAGCAATTTCTGACGACTGTGGCGAGCGATAAAAATAGCAAGCCAAAAGTGTCGCTAAGAGAATCAATTGACCCGACGTTAATTGGCGGATTTAAGCTACAAACGCCAACCGCAACACTGGACGCAACGGTTTCGAAGAAGTTAAACGACTTGCGGGCGAAGAAAATCTAGGAGGAAAAATGAGCAAGATTGATGTGACAGAATTAGCCAAAAGCCTGCGGGAAAAAATCGCGCAGCTGGAGGCGACAGAAGGTTTGGAAGATGCTGGCGTGGTCATTCGCGTTGGTGACGGCGTGGCTTGGGTACACGGCTTAAGTAATGCTGGCTATAGCGAAGTGCTGGAAATTGAAACTGACGGCGGCACGGTTGAAGCGTTTGCTTTGAACTTGATGGAAGATGAAATTGGCGCGGTGATTCTTGGTGGCGAAGATAAGGTTAAGGCTGGCGCCAGCGTTCGCCGCAAAGGTTCGGTGCTAGACGTTCCTGTTGGCGAAGAGCTGTTGGGGCGAGTGGTTGATCCGCTAGGTCGACCTCTTGACGACGGTCCAGCGATTAAGACGAAGAAGCGTGGATTGATTGAACGCCCTGCTATTGGCGTGATGGGTCGCAAATCGGTTCACGAACCTCTGATGACTGGTATTATGTCGATTGACGCGATGTTTCCAATTGGTCGTGGTCAGCGTGAGCTTATTATCGGTGACCGTCAAACTGGTAAGACGGCAATTGCTATTGATACGATGATCAACCAGGCTCGTCAAAAAACTGGCGTGGTAAACGTCTATGTGGCTATTGGTCAGAAGTTGTCGAAGATTGCCAGGTTGGTCGACCGATTGAAAGAAGAAGGCGTGATGGATCAGACGATTATCGTCGCAACCAGCCCGTCCGACGCGGCCTCCTTGCTTTACTTGGCGCCTTACGCCGGTACAGCTATGGGTGAATATTTCCGCGATAACGGCGGTCACGCATTGATGATTTATGACGATTTGACAAAGCACGCGGTAGCTTACCGACAAATGTCGCTATTGTTGCGCCGTCCACCAGGACGCGAAGCTTACCCAGGTGACGTCTTCTATTTGCACTCACGATTATTGGAGCGCTCGGCCAAATTGTCAGATGAACTTGGCGCGGGAAGCTTGACGGCTTTACCAATCATCGAAACGCAGGCTGGTGACATTTCCGCTTACATTCCGACCAACGTGATCTCTATTACTGACGGTCAGATTTTCCTAGAAACCGACTTGTTCTATCAAGGCATCCGCCCAGCCATCTCAGCCGGTCTATCAGTTTCTCGTGTTGGTGGCGCAGCTCAGACGAAAGCCGTTAAATCTGTTGGCGGAAACTTGAAGCTTGGTCTTTCTCAGTTCCGTGAATTGGCATCATTTGCTCAATTTGGCTCAGATCTTGACGACGCAACAAAGGCTCAAATTGACCGCGGTCAGCGACTCACTGAACTTCTGAAGCAGCCACAATATCAGCCAATGAGCGTTTGGGAGCAATTTGTCAGTATTCACGCGGTGACTGGCGGTATGTTTGACGATGTTCCAGTTTCTAAGATTAAGGACGCGCAATCTGCTCTATTGACTTATCTCTGGAAAAATTCTAAAGATGCTATGCGTGAGCTAAACAAGGGCGACAAGCCTTCGGATGAACAATTGAAATTGATTGACGAAGCTACGAAAGAAATAGCGAAAGGATTTGAGGAGTAATTCATGCCGAGTACTCGCGCGCTGAAAAATCGCATTCGTTCGGTGGACTCGACCAAGCAGATCACCAAGGCTATGCAATTGGTGGCGGCTAGTAAAATGCGTCGCGCTCAAGAGGCGGACAAGGCTTCTGCGCCGTACACGATGGCGGCGGAAGAATTGCTGTCTTATTTGGCGAGCCAAGGCGCAACTGACAATCACCCGCTGTTCGTTAGGCGAAAGATAAATAAGCGATTGATTATCGTGGTGGCTAGCGACAAAGGTCTGGCTGGCGCATATAACACCAACGTTTTGAAGAAGTATTTGGAATTGTTAAAGCGTGATGACGAGCGCGGAATTGAGAACTTGACTTTGACTATCGGTCGCCGAGCTTCGCAATTCGCAACGCGTCTTAAAGATACGAAAATCATCGGTACGTATGAAGATTTGCCAGATCAGCCGTCTGGATTGACGTTCCATACGATTTTGAATACGGCAGTAAATATGTTTGAAAATGGCGAAGTTGACGCAGTTACGCTTGTTTATACGCGTTTTGTCAATAGCATGGTTCAGACTGCAGAATTGGACAGATTATTGCCAGCAGGAACGAAAATCTTGGTTGATCCGAGTGAAGTTTCTAACACGATTTCTGACGCCAAATATGAGCCGAGCATTCCAGAAGTTTTGGATGCGGTGGCGTATCGTTTGGTCGGCGCGCGACTATTGCAGGCGTTGCTTGATGCCCGCGCCAGTGAACATTCTATGCGTATGATGGCGATGAAGAATGCTACGGATAATGCCAGCGATTTGGTTGACGATTTGACGCTAGCTATGAATAAAGCTCGTCAAGGGGCGATTACTCAGGAGCTTGCTGAAATTTCTGGTGGCGTGGAGGCGATGGAACAATGATAAAGGAGAAAAAGATGGCAAAAGATTTAGGTAAAATTATTCAGATTGTTGGCGTGGTCGTTGATGTGGAATTTCCACGAGACGTTGAACTTCCAGCGATTTACGACGCGTTGCACGTTAAAAACGGCAATGAGAATTTGGTGCTGGAGGTAGCTCAGCACTTGGACGAGCACACTGTTCGAGCAATTGCCCTGTCGTCAACAGATGGTTTGAGTCGTGGCGCAGAGGTTATTGCGACTGGCGCACCAATTTCCGTTCCAGTCGGCGCGGAAACTCAAGGACGAATGTTCAATGTTGTTGGTGAAGCGATTGACGAAAAGCCGCAACCAAAGGGCAAAACCGCCCCAATTCACCGCCCTGCTCCAGCGCTTTCTGAGCAGTCAAATAAGACTGAGATTCTGGAAACTGGTATTAAGGTTGTTGACTTGATTGCGCCACTTGCTAAGGGTGGAAAGGCTGGTCTATTTGCTGGTGCTGGTGTTGGTAAAACAGTTCTTATCACCGAGTTGATTAACAATATTGCTAAGTTCCACTCTGGAAACTCAGTTTTTGCTGGTGTTGGTGAGCGAACTCGTGAAGGTAACGACCTTTACTATGAAATGGAAGAAGCTGGCGTTTTGGATAAGACTTCGCTAGTGTTCGGGCAAATGAACGAGCCGCCTGGAGCACGTTTGCGCGTGGCGTTGTCGGGTCTGGCGATGGCTGAAGCTTTCCGCGACGAAGGTAAAGACGTGCTGTTGTTTATCGACAATATTTATCGCTACACTCAGGCTGGTGCTGAGGTGTCAGCATTGCTAGGTCGTTTGCCAAGTGCGGTTGGTTATCAGCCAAACCTCCAGCAGGAAATGGGCGCCTTGCAAGAGCGCATTACTTCGACAAAGAAAGGCTCGATTACCTCTGTTCAGGCTGTCTATGTGCCAGCTGACGACTTGACCGACCCGGCTCCTGCGACGACCTTTGCTCACCTTGACGCTACGATTGTGATGAACCGTGCATTGACGGAAATTGGTATTTATCCAGCAGTTGACGTTTTGGACTCCAGCTCAAACTCGCTTGATCCAGAAATTGTCGGCGAAGAACATTATCGTGTGGCGCGCGAGGTTCAGCGAATTTTGCAGCAATATAAAGAGCTTCAGGATATCATCGCTATTCTTGGCATGGAAGAGTTGTCGGACGATCAGAAGCAGATTGTTGCTCGCGCTCGACGTATTCAGCGATTCTTGGCACAGCCATTCCACGTGGCTGAGAAGTTTACCGGAAATCCAGGTGTTTACGTTAAATTGGAAGACACCATTCGAGACGCTTCCGACATTTTGGCTGGTAAATACGATGATAAGCCTGAAAACTGGTTCTACATGGTTCAGGGTACGTTGGCTGATCAAGTTGCTCGCGACGCTGAAGCTGAATCTGCCGAGGCTAAAAAACATTCTGAGAAGAAAGCTAAATAGTCATGAAATTGTCATTAGTCACACTTGTCGGTACGAAGGTTGACGAAGAAGTTTATTCGGTGTCAATTCCGACTACTGACGGCGAAATTTCCGTTTTCCCAAGCCATGAGCCGCTAGTGACGATTGCGCGGGACGGCGTGATTACCGTGCGTCGACATAAAGAAGATTCCGATAATCAGTTGGAATATTTCGCAATCTCTGGTGGCGTGGTAAAAATTGACTATTCGTCGGTGCAGATTCTGGTTGATGAAGCTGATCACGGTGACGACATCATCGAGGCGGAAACTCAGAAGGCTCTGGAGCGTGCTATTAAGGCACGTGATGAGGCCGGCGATCAAGTTGAGCGCGAGAAAGCCAAACAGCTTATCGATCGTCATATGGTGCGATTGAAGGTTGCTGATCTTCATAGACGTAAGCGACGACGCTAGGTTTAGAGCGTAAATAATTAGACAAGACCCTGTCGATATCGTCGGGGTTTTGTTTTTTTGCGTCTTAAACTGGACGTGAAGATTGAAAGGTGTTGTACAGATTTACTCATAGACTACTAGTAACGCGATGAACACTATTCTGTTGCTTTTTTGATAGTGCGCCAGCGACTAGAGATAAATATGGATCAATAAAATATTTCTCGATATACTTATTATCCAGTGCTGGACTAATGTAATCGGGTAATGTATCTATATACGAATGCATGTTATCAGCTATTCCGCGACCGCTTTTATCAAAATAAGAGGAAGTTAGGTCTATTGCTCGCTCTTCCCCTGTCTTTACACTGAATGCGGTATTTTTAATTTGCGCGTCGCCATGTGCAACTCCCGATTTATGTAGCCTCGCGAGTGTCACTGCCCCCACAAGTAGAACCTTTTGTATTTTTTTAGGATTGTCCGTACTGTCGGTAATCGTGTCGTAGCTCACAACATCGTCTTCGAATGCTGATAGTGTATATATTGAATCTCTGCCTGATAAAAATCCTAGTGGTTGGTATGGCTTAATGTGTCCTTCACTAATAAGATGTTGTGTAATACAAAATTCTGAAAGTGCAGAAGCGATATTGTCATGAGGCTTAATCGCTACAGGTATTTCTGTGTCATTTGTTGACATATTTCCGAACATGATGCCGCTTGCTGCGTCCCGTCGTCCTGTATAATAATCTTTTCAACGGGAGTAAATGTTAATCTTTGACCGCGAGTGACGCTACTCAGCGGTGTATTGTTTGCTATGAGGAGTTGTCCGCTGGGTGTATTTTCTATTGCCGTACGCAGTTTTCTCTTTGGCTGATCCTGGTGTAATATGCCACATGCACGCATTTCTGAAGATAACATATTTATATTATATAATATTATCTATACTTTTTCAAGCAATTTGCGTATAGTACTAAGACTCTAATTAATACTAATCTAAATAGTGACGTCTTCCGTCGTCTATTCTCTGTCTTCAGCGATACCAAAAGTAACCGCCACGAATAGAGACAGAACCACTACAAACCCTGAGATAATGGCGATAGTTTTTGATGTTTCAAATGAAATAGCGTTATTTGTATACACGGATAATGTTGAAAAGGTCTCCATGTCGCTAAAATCAGGCATTGCAAGGCCGCAGATAAATAATGAGATTGACATGACGATAAAGGAAACACGTACTATTGTGGTGAGATGGTCTTTTGATGCATGGCGTTTTTTCATTTATCGGGAGATGATTGCAAGACAGATACAGCTAACGATAAGCGCCCACGGGGCAAGTAGTGCTAGTACCCAACCGCCGATGCCAGTAATGAATCCGCGTGCGAACGAGAACCAGATAGCACTTACCCATAATGCTATGACGATCCATGTGTCTATGGCTTGTTGTTTTTGTAGTTTTTGTTTTTTTGTTGTCATGTCAATAAGTATAATGTGGATGATCGTTGTGTGCAAGTATTGATCGCACCTCGTCGGTCGTCGTGGTGTGCATCAATTTCTCCCGAAGCTCCTTTGCGCCGTCAAAATCGCGAATATAAATCTTGAAAAAACGTTTTAGAGTTTCAAAAGGTCGACCGAGGGTTGGTTGGTAGTGGTCGAAGAGGTCGAGGTGGTAGTGCAGTAAGGCAATCAGCTCAGATTTGTGATGAATAGTTGAGCTATACTCTGCCTCGGAGTACTCTTTATGGGTGGCTTCGCCAGCCCGTGGCGTTCGGCTGACGGGGTTTGACGCGCCTGTCACAGCCTCCTCGACTGAGGATAGTTCAATTGCTCTCCTAAAGCAAAACGGATCACTGAAAACGCCACGCCCGATCATAATTCCATTCACACCAGGATGTTTTCTGGCAATTTCCAAGCCATGTTCTCTGTCGCGAATGTCGCCGTTGATAGTCAGGAGCGTTTGTGGGGCAATTTCATCGCGCAGCTTAACAATCTCGTCAATCAATTCGTAGTGCGCTGAGACTTTACTCATCTCTTTTTTGGTGCGCAGATGAATCGTCAAATTCACGATGTCTTGTTTGAGAATTGTCGTCAGCCACTCGCGCCACTCATCAACGTAAGTGTAGCCCAGCCGAGTTTTTACGCTAACAGGCAATCCAGATTTTTTGGCGGCGTCAATTGCAGCTATCGCTATGTCAGGCCGGCGGATCAGAGCCGCACCGCCGCTTTTAATGGCAGACTTGGCGGGACAACCCATATTGATATCAATTCCGTTAAAACCAAGTTCCGCGCAGTGCTTCGCGAAAGCTTCCATATCCCCTGGCTCGCCACCCCAAATTTGCGCAATTAGTGGCTGCTCATCGTCGGTTTTAATTAGTCGCCCAGCTATGGCCTTATCGCCAGCATGAACCCAGCCGGTGGCATTTGCGAACTCGGTGAAAAATATATCTGGCGCGCCAGCTTGTTTCACGACATGACGAAACACGACGTCGGTGACGGCTTCCATTGGTGCCAATATAAAAAATGGCTGCGGTAAATCATTCCAAAACGATGTCATCTCTGTTATTTTACCATAAAAAGGAGAAAACCCTATCTCATCATCGAGATAGGGTGTGGGCGGGCTCAAGCGGTTCTGTTTGTAGTAGTTTCTAATCTCATCTTTGAGAGAAGAATCTGCGACGAATGAACTCGCGAACCCGAAAATTGGGAGGGAAGAAGCAAGACGCCTTTGTCTTACCTCCTCCCCGGCGGACATGGAGTCCTTTGATTCTTTTCCGGATTACCGGCTGGCTGAATCATGCCAGGAGTGGGCGGACACTCTCTTGCTGACGCGAGGTCAGCGGTTTCGGAGTCGCACAAACCCCGACCGCCATGGTTACTTCGAGGCAAGATTACTTCTTGCCTTGAAGTGCGCGAGCGGCCTCGCGGCCACGGGCTCCGGTCTGCTTGGCGGCTTCAGTCAGCTTTTCTAGCTGGCGCTTGTCGGCCTGGCCGGCGCGTGCCGCTTGCAAGGCGGCCTCGTGCTCCTGGTTTGTCCAGGACATAGGGGATCACCCCCTCCCTGCCGAAGTATCGGCGATAGACAAGGATCTCTAACCATCTTTCAGACCATGCTTTTGTGCGAAGCATGGTCAGGACTTGATACTATTTATGGTGTCAAGTCGAGAGCTGCTTTATCAATAAAGCGTTTATTATAATAACACTAATTATAAAAAAATGCAACAATATACCAGAATATTTTTATATTTCGCCCGCCAGCAGGTCTTTTTCGAATTGCAACATCCCCTTATAATCCGCCGAATAGTCAGAAATATCCGGCAGATCTAACGTGGTGATTTTTTGCCAAATAATCTCAATCAGTTGCGTAAATTCAGTCAGCTCTTCTCTGGAGAATGTATCTTCCAAGCTAAGAATATCGCCGGTCTTCATGTCTGGCTCGACAAATTGTAGTCGCCCGCCAGTAAACGTGAAATTGCTATAATCGCGCGAATGCTCGACCAATAGTTGATAAAACATCAATTGCTGACGATATTTATGAAGTTTGATTTTTTCGTAATCGGCCGAACCTTTCCAAAAATGCGATGGCTTGCCAGTTTTATAATCCGTTACAAATATGGTTTTGTTTTGCTTGTCGATGTCGACAACGTCAAGTTTACCAGTCAATCTGGCGTTATCGATAATTACGCCTTGGTTTGAAAAGTCCAGTTCCGCCAAATCCGTGTCGTGAAAATCTGAAGATTTGGCGTTTAAGAACGCGGTCAAAGCCGACTTCCCTTTGTCTAAGTACAATTGAAAATCGTCCGCTGGCAAATGCTGACTCTCGAGGGATTTTTGGAAAAATTGGAGGATTTGTTCGGTGCTTGGCAATTGATGATCAGCGCTGAATGAGCAATGTGCTTGCTGAAGGCTGCTGTGAATCGCGGTTCCGTAAGCTGCGGCGGAATTTTTGGCGGATGGAAAATGCAGTAAATTGTTCAATAAGAAATTTTGCGGTCCGCCACGTGAAACGTCGAGGAAATTATTCAAATGCGTTGCGGAAAGCTTGTATGTTTCCAGCGCTGGCGCCAATAAATCCTTTAATTCTGGAACAATTGGCGAAGTTAGTCGCGTTGTCCAATCGGTTTCAGCGAGTTCAATTTGTTCAGCTGGATCGGCGCTGGTTGGAATGATGGTTGGCGTGCAATTCGTCAAGAAACTGGCGATTATCGTGTCGCTGCCAGAATCGTTGGCTTGAGAATAAGTCATGGTCAATGTGGTTTTGGCGCGAGTCATCGCCACGAAAAATAGCCGAAGTCGTTCGTCGTAAGTGGCGCCCGCTGGCTGAAGCTGGAGGTTTGCGGGATATCGGATAGCTCGACTGCGTGAACGAACTTTCTCACCCCAAGCGCTGTCAATTGCCCCAATCACGAAAACGTGCGGAAATTCCAGGCCTTTGGATTTGTGCGCGGTCATCAAATTTATAGCGCCGCTGAGTGAACTTGCGTGCGTGCGAATTTGTGTTAAGCGAGTTTTTGTCGAAATGTGCAGGTCAATAAATTCCAAAAAATCTTCCAGAGTTGGGTTTTTATCGGTGATTCGATCGCGAAGTTTTTGGCGCAAAGTACGCAAATTTTCCAGAATTGTCAGATATGCTTCTGGGTTTTTATCTAATTTTTCTGGCGAGAAATAGAAATTGGCGATAGAATTGACCTGAAGGTCGTCGTTTTCGTCATTAGTTAAGCCCAATAAATTGTCCAATTGCTCTTCCAATGGCAAATTCGGCACGTCCTTAGCGCGCTCCAAAAGCCACTCTGCAAATTCCTTAAATACGCTATTCGCCAGCATACTTTCCAGCCACAATTGCCGATTTTTGTAAGCTTGAAGGCTTAATTTCCAGATGTCCAGCGCAGAAAATCCAAACGCGGGATGAGCCGTAATTTCCGGTAATAAGCTATTGGCAACGTCCAAATTATTCTGGCTAATCGCCACGACAGTTCGCGCTAATTTGTCCAGAATCTGGATTATGTCTTGCTCCAAAATATCGTCGTGACGTTCGTAATTGACAAAAAGATTTTCCTTATAAAGATGCGGAAGAATTTCAATGAGTTCCTTATGGTGGCGCGCAATAATCGTGATGTTTTCTGGTTTCTCGCCATTTTTTATCAGTTCGGCAATTTGTTTGGCAATTCCCGCTCGCTCTTCGCTAACAGATGAGAATTCTTGGATTTCGACTTTTGAGCCTTCGCTATTTGCGTGTGCGGTCAATTGTTTTGATAGTCCGTCAATCGTGTTTTCCAGCCGATCCGCGCCCTGAGTGATGACGTCCCGCGCCGATGATAAAATGTTTTCGGCGGAACGATAATTGTCGGTCAAAACAATGATTTTTGGGTCGTGATAATGTTGGCGGAAACGCTGGATGTTGCCCACGTCTGCGCCCTGGAAACTGAAGATTGCTTGGTCGTCATCGCCGACCGCCATGATGTTTGGATTATCGTCGTTCTCGCTGGTCAAATTGAACAATAATCGTAATTGCGCCAAGTTTGTGTCTTGGAATTCGTCGACCATGATGAATTGGAATTGCTCTTGGAGATTTGCGCGCAGTTCTGGGTGAGATTCGCAGGCTTGAATAACGGATAAAATCATATCGTCATAGTCAAATAATGAACGCTCGGATAAAATATTTACGTATTTTTCGTAAACGTCAACTGCGGCAGATAATTTTTCTGCGGCGGTAAAATCTTTCAAGACAAATTCGCCATTGGCATTTTTTTCACACCATTTATTTTTCCAAGCGGTCAGCGGTTTGGTTGAGTTCTCGTCAAGTGCTTCTTGAGTGGTGTGCACGATGCTCAGCGCCAAAACGTTGGCGTATGGCGTGATTGAGGCTGGCAATTTTGAGTTTTTCTCGTCAGGATTTTTGGCGGCTAAATTGGCAATTTTCTCAGCTATCGGCGCAAACATTTCAATTGTCTTTTTCGATATTTTGGCGGAAAATACTTGCTGAATGTCTGGCGCGATTTCGGCGATTGTGCTTTGATTGTCCTCAATAATTGCCCGTAATTCTGACGGCGTTAAACCGCTTTGCTTGAACTCGGAAATGATTCGGATGAGGTCTTTAATATAAACGAATTCCCCGTTATTTTTCGCGCTTAATGGATTTCGCCAATCAAGTCCTTCGAGTATTCCAGAGATAATTTGATATTGCGTCAATTCGTCAACTGGCTGAGCGTCAGCGCCACGGAAAAAATACTCGCGATGTTGATTGATGATTTCTGTGCCGAAGCTGTGAAATGTGTGAATCGCAATTTTATACGCGTCCTCGCCGATAATCTGGCGAAGTCGTTGGCGCATATTCGTGGCGCCGCTTTCAGTAAACGTCAAGCATAAAATACTGTTCGGCAAAGTGTCTGTTTGTCTTAGGATTTGAGCGGTGCGCATACTTAGAAGCTCGGTTTTCCCCGTTCCTGGCCCAGCAATTACCAAAAGCGATCCGTGAATGTAGTCGACTGCTTGTCGTTGATTATCGTTTAATTTAGCGTAACGAGTATTGAAATCCATAGTTTTATTTTACCATGTCGGCGGTCTTCAGAACGCGATATCAAAATTGCTAATGCCCAAAGTATTAAGCGACTTGAGTTTTGTGTTAATCACGCCATTAAAGATTGTACTGAAGAAAATGTCGACGCTTGGAATGAAAAACATCCAGAAGACGCGTTTAAGGGTAAAAGCCACTTGGATATTTCCCGTCAAGCAGTCAAATCGGCCATACAGGCTGGTTATTAGATTTCACATCTTTGCCATCTCGCGCACCTCATAAAAAAATGGTAAAATATTATCTATGAATAAGGCGACGTACGACGAGCTGGCACTGGAGCGAATTGCTAAGGAAAAATTTGGTTTTCCAATTGATGTTCAATCGATAATTTTGTGGCACGCTGATGTTAGTCGCACGGCTAAGGCGTCGGTGTTTTTGACGAATAAAAAGCAGCTGATGATGTATTTGGAGGCGACTTCGCCGTTGATTTTATCTGACGTTAAAAAGATAATTTCGCGAATGGGTATGCGGGCGGAATTGTTTCTTCCACCAAAAGGTCAGCCGCGATATTTTGAAGACATCGGCAAGCGCAAATTCCGCGAAGTTTTTCCTGGAAGAAGGCACGTCACGGATGAAGATTTGCATTTTTATAAAACTTTGGCGCCGTATAATCCCGCCTTGGTTTTGATTTCTGAAGTGAAAAATGGCGAGATATATCAATTCGATTCTGACGCGTACGGAAATTGGCGAGTCGGCGCGAGGTTTAGCTACAGAAGGATTCGGACAAGCTAATGCGCGACTACCTGGACATTATTAAGCGGAATCTGCTCTCTCCTATTGTCGTGGTGATTTTTCTGTTGGCTGGTGCGCTGGTTTATGTTCGCGAATATCGTGATGCGTGGTTCATCTCAGTGGTGATTGTCGTGAACTCGACGATTGGCATTATTCAGGAGTTAAGGGCTAAGCGAGTTTTACGTCAATTGGAGTTGATGAGCGCGCCGAAAGCTCGATTGTTAAAAGACGGAAATGTTGTCGAGGTTGGTTATGATGAACTTAAAATTGGCGATGAGATTCTTATTCAGGCTGGCGATGAACTACCGGCGGACGCGAAAGTTATCGAGTCAAAAGGCTTGGAGCTGAATGAAAGTATGTTGACTGGCGAGTCTGCGTCGATTGAGAAGAAGGACGGCAATGTCGTGTTGGCGGCGACGACAGTTTTGGCTGGTGAAGGCACGGCGCGAGTAATTGCGATTGGTGACGACACGAAAGCTGGTGCGATTAGCCAAGTTCTAAAGCGTTACAAACCAGAACTCACACCTTTGCAATTAGCGATTTGGCGCGCAATTTACTTCTTGACTTATGGCGCAATTGTCCTGTCGCTACTTATCGCTATTGTCTATTATTTCTCTGGCGATAACGTCGTCGTCATCTTAAAAACCATCACTTCGGCGGCGGTTACGGTCGTGCCAGAAGGTCTGTTGTTGGCGAGTTCGCTGCTTTTGGCATTCGGTTCGCTGCGATTAGCTCAGGCGAAAGTCTTGCCGCAAAAATTGTCAGCAATTGAAGCGATGGCGCTTTTGAATTTGCTGGCTGTAGATAAAACAGGCACCTTGACTAGTGATGAAGTGACGCTTGAAAAAGTCGTGGCGTTCGGTGATGAAAATGATTATTCAGACTCTGACGTTGCCAGTTTTGCGGCGTTAATTGCTCATGAAACCAGTGGCGGAAATATCACTGGCCGTGCAATCTTGGCGGAAGCTACGTCGCCAAAAAATACGAAAGTTTTGGAAGTGATGGCGTTTTCGTCGGCGCGTAAAATGGCTGGCGTGAGGGCGAATATTGACGGTGAAATTCGGACGTTGATGATGGGCGCGCCAGAGTTTGTGTCGAAGTTAGCGCCAGTAAATAAGGAGGTCCAGAAGAAGCTGAATGATTGGGCTGACAATGGCTTGCGCGTGTTGATGTTGGCTGAATTTTTGGATGATAAAACCAAATTGAAAGATTTGAAAAACGGTTCTGGAGTGGCAATTGGTGCGGTTGTTCTGCGCAATTCCCTGCGTCATGGCGTTGTTGAAACGGTGGATTTTTTGCAGAGCCAAGGTGTAACTATTCGCGTAATTTCTGGTGATAATCCGCGCACAGTTCAATACATCGCCAAAGAAGCTGGAATTAAACATACAGAAAAGGCGATTTTAGGTGAAGATTTGGCGGCGCTTAGCGAAGATGAATTTAATAAGGCTGCCGATACTTACACGATTTTTGCCAGAGTTTTGCCAGACCAAAAAGAGCGTTTAATAAACAGATTCCAGCAATCTGGCAAGTTCACTGGTATGGTCGGCGACGGCGTGAATGACGCTCTGGCTCTGAAAAAGGCTGACCTCGGCGTGGCGATGTACGCGGGCGCTCCAGCATCGCGTCGAGTTTCCGACATTATATTGCTCAACAATTCGTTTACTTCCCTTCCGATGGGAATGAAATTGGGCAATCAAATCATGCAAGCAATCGAAGTTATTGCTGTTCTGTTTTTCCATAAAATTATTTACGGCGTGACGCTTCTCCTTGCGACGATTCTCATCAATATGAATTATCCGTATTCGCCGCGCCACATTACATTTATGAATATTTTTCTGGTGACGATGCCGACCCTTATGTGGACGCTGTTTCCGCCAGTGCCGAAGCATCGAATAAATCCAAAGCGATTTTGGCACGATACTTTGCTGGCTGTTACACCGATTGCTTTAATTACTGGCGCGACTGTCGCGTTCACCTATTGGATTACCTCTGTTATGTTCCCTGGTCACGCCGCTGAAGTCGCAACGATGACCGTACTTACCGCGACTTTGTTTGGCGTATATTTGGTGTTCTTGGTGGGAATTATGCTGGACGTAGCTATCGATAAATCCGCCAAGCGCGCTCGTCTGCTTTATCTTCTGTCGGTGATTATCGTGGCAGCTGGAAGCTTTGGCTTTGGTTTCCTGCGCGATTTCTTCGACTTTACCGTGCCGAATTTGTTCATAATGTGGCCAGCTGCTGGCGCAATTGTCGTAGCGATGTTAGCCCAGCTATTCATTGCTCGCTGGGCTGGTCGACGAATTGTTCAGTAAATATTTTTAATTTTCTTTGACTATCTTCTTTGTGGACTGTATTTTCTCGTCCGCATAAAGAACCACGTCTTTTATAACTAGTTTTTGTACGGCAGAAATAAGGAGTTCCATATAAGAAAAATCTATTTTTCCGTCTTTTGTTGGAAGTTGCATTTTGAAATTAAAACTCTGGGAGCTTCTAAGTTTTTTGCCGTATGAATATTTTCCAAGTAATGTTTTTTCCATGGCAGTTGTAAGATATAACATCGCTTCTTTAGAATATTGAGTTTTGTCGTTCCAGTATACGCCAGTGTCATCTCCAGCGCCAAAATCGTAACTTCTATAAAAGCTATTACCAAAAATATCTATGGTGATAGAATTTTTAGGGAATAAGGCTATAGGATTTGAAATGTACCCAACAACTCCCGTATTGGTTCTACCCGACATAACGAAAGGTATATTGCCAGCAATTTGATCGTCCTTTTTCAGTCGCCTACCTTGCTTGATTTTATCGAAAATGTCCTTGAATTTGCATTCACCAAACATTATGCTGCCATAAGCGTCTAATGATTCTTTCTCTTCACTAGACAATTCGTAATTGTCTAGTCCGCTTACCGTCAGGTAAGCGGAAAGTTCGCGTATACGCTCCTCTTCGAGTTCGCGTATACAAGCGTCCATAAATTCAAAATCTATTTTCCCGTCTTTTGTTGGAAGTTTTATTTCTTGATTATTTATTACTTTTTCACTAAAACTATTTGCTCCCCAAGAAAATGTGCTAAAGGACTTTCTCATGACAGATATTAAAAACATCGAGTTTATCTTATTAAAATTATCATATTTACATTCCAAAATTTTAATTTTATCTCCTGTAAAATATGGATTTTCTTGATAAAACATTGTTGCCGTATCTTGTCCAAACGCAATAGTATTTCCTTGATTTAATAATTGTTCATCTTGGTTTATATAACCTTTAATACCGTTATTAGTTGACATCCTAACAATATATGGGAAACCATAATTTAAAATTTCAACCTTGTTTGCATCAAATCTCTTTTTAGAAGATTTTACATCAAACACATCTCCGATTCTATATTCGCCCCACTGAACATCTTTAAGCTTTTTGTCCAGTGAGGAATCTATTTTCCCAGGCGGTTGTCCTCGCTCTCATTTTTAAGCAAGTTTGACACTTCCCACGCCAGATAATCAGCTACGGTCTTTTTAAAATCCTCTAATGTTGGTCTTGTGTCTATTGGCGCTGTCTGATTCCAGTCTGAACCATTTTCTGGGTCAATATGTCCTTCGTAATATTCTTTTTCCGTAAAGATGTTTAGCTTACTCTTTCCGAATCGCACAAGGTCTACTACTTCCTGGTATCTTTCTTTTGCCCTGTCGGTATCTCTTAGATTTACGCTAGCCTTTTTTCTGTTAGTCCTTGTGTAGCCGTCATTTGAAAAGTCTATGAATTTAACGACTTCATCTTTTTGGTGTGCTTCTCCCGCCCTAAACACGTATATATTTGTCTGTACGCTCGATTTCCCAACGAATAAATCTATAGGCATTTTAATACTTGCAAGTAGTGTATTCTTTGCGAGAATCTTCTTATTGAGATCCTTTGCTTTTCCGCTACCTGCTGAATTTTGAATGATGATGGCTGCGTATCCTCTGTCCATCATGGAAAGCGCTTTTTCTACGAAAATCATTCCATTGCCCTCTGCTGAATAAGGTGGATTAAGCACAAAGGCGGTTGCTGGGAATTTTTCATCCGTTTTGCCAAATCCGTATTTGCCATCAAAATCAAGAAGCGAGTCTTTATTTAAGATGTTTGAACTTCCATCTCCCATGAGTATCATGTTTAGGATTGCAAGCATATAGATATTTGACAACACCTCTAATCCCAGAAGCTGCTCTGCTTTTATTTTAAGTTGTTTTTGCTCCAGCTCTAATGGAGATGTTATTTTTGCTTTTGCGTCTATAATCATCTCGTTCATTGCAGCAACAAGTAGACCTGCGCTTCCTGTCGCAAAGTCCCAAACGTAGCTATCTTTGTCTACTCGAGCAAGTTTTACTAAAAGATTAGCGACATAAGATGGTGTTAGCACTACGTCATTTAGCTTATCTTGCGTAAAGCCAAGCCACGAGTACATTTCATTAAATAGCTTACCTGTAAAGTCTGTAGTCAGCCCTATCTTATAGTAAATACCCAAGTCGTCAACTATCTTTGAAAATATTCTCTTAAGCTGACTTTCTCCGTTTATCGGCTTATTGATATTTTCAGATAATAATGTGTTTTTTAGAGTTCTTACAATAAGGTCTTGTTTTGTCTTAGGTAAGTTTTTCTGTTTTAAGAACGCCTCTATCTTTCTAACAATGATATCTCCATCTGTATTTCCCTCTTCTGTAGATGATTTTAATTCGGATTTTTCAAGCGGTCTTACTTTGTCCGGTATTCCGAGTGTTGCCATAATTGAAGCTGAAACAAGATACACTCTGTCGTTTTCGCTAAGTCCTTTTTCATTTGCATAGATGTCATTATTAAGCTTTACGAGACTTGCATTTATCTCTTTCTCTCTTTTATCTTTGAGTGCTTCCAATTCTTCACTTGATAAAGAGAGTTCGTTTACTTTTTTAATAAAATCATTAAAATTTTCTTTTCTCAAAAACGAAAGGTCGCTGTATTTTCCTACTTCTTGCCCAATACCCAAGTTATCTTTGGATACATAATAAACACCTATGGAGTGTTCTATCTCGCCGTTGTCTTTTTTATATCCCGTAACACCAATAGCGATTACGTCAGTGTAGCTTGTGTAATGAAGTACGGCATTTGCGTAGTGTACTGCGCCATTTACGGCATAGCTATTGATATTTTTGTAGTTGGGTTCATTTTTGCTTGTTCTGTTGTCTACTCTGCCATCTTCGTCAAGTCTAACTAGTTTATCTTTATAGCCTTTGTACTCTATAAGTATTGGGTAGTGATTCAAAGCTTCATCTTGCAATAAAAGTTTAGCGTCTGGTCTGTTGCCGCCTGCGCCACCGCTCTTTGACTTATATTCGTCTAAGGCTTTGTCTATTTCTTCATTGAGGCTTTCTTGCTCTAGCTTGTAATCTAATTTGTAACTTTTAAGCCAGCCGTTCACGAGGTCGGCAATTTTTGGTTCTATGGATTGTTGCTTAATCATTTTTACTCTCCTTTTCAATATTCTCTAGCTTTCTTGTCCAAAACCACAAGGTGTTCAATGTGCGGCGTCCTCGGGAAGAAATTGTAGCCTTGATGGTGCACGATTTCATATTTTTCCTGAAGTAGGCTGACGTCTCGCGCTTGCGTGACCGGATTACAACTCAGATAAATAATCCTAGGCGGCTCAGTTTCCAGCAGTCGATTAGTAACGTCTGCGTGAAGTCCAGCGCGCGGCGGATCAACTATGACAATTTGTTCGCCAGTTATATATTCCAGAGATTTTTCGCTCGGCGCCAAAATCGCCTTGGCATTCGGTCGATTCAGCTTGGTGATATTCCTCTGCATTTCCGCGACGGCATGTTCGTTAATCTCCACTAGCGTCACGTCATCTCCGCCAATTGTCAAACCGATTGTCCCAACTCCAGAGTAAAGGTCGAGCGTCGGCAATTTTTCATTGCAATTAATCCACGCTTTCATATCGCTTAAGGCTTTTTCGTAAACAGGAATGTTGACCTGGAAAAATCCTTCGCAGGCGTAGTTGAAGGCGACGCCTAAAATCGTGTCGCTCAGTGTCGTGTCGCCGAATTTGTTCAAGCGTTCGGTGATTTTGCTGGCTGGGCTTTTGGGGTCGGAATAGATTATTTCGCCACCCGCGGCTGATAGCAATTTGGCTTCATCGTCGGAAATCAGGTTTTCTATCTTATCTTTTACGTACAATTGCCAGACGGCGTTTCCCTGTTGGTCTGAGCGAATCAAGAGTGTTTTTAATTGGCGCGCGACAATCGGTTTTTCTCGTAATAGGTCGCGGATTTCGATTGCCAATTTATTTATGCTTGGGTGCGCCAAGCTGGTTCCGTCGACGACGACTTTTCCCTTGCCGCCACGCTTGAAAAATGCCAAGTCCAAAGTTTCTTTTTCGTTGTCGGCCGTTTTGTCGCCGAACCAACTGAACTCGACTTTATTGCGATAATTAAATTCTACGCCGTCAGAAAATACCTCGATTTTTTCAGGCAATGTAACGTTGTGAAGTAAAAAAGCCTCTTCGATTAGCGACGCTTTGTATGATTGCTCGCTGGACATCGGCATTATTTGCCAAGGACTGGTGCTTAAATAACTATTTTCATCCTTCGGCGTAATTCGCTCTGGGCTTTCCTCGATAATTTCCGTCGCTATTCCTTCGACGAAGTGCGATTTTTTCTTTGTCACGCGAATCGTTACGAGTTCTTTCGGCAGCCCTCCCCAGACGAACGCTTTGCGGCCGTCGTCAAGTGTCCCGATGGCTTGTCCGCCGCCAACGATTTTTTCCAATCTTAAAGTCTCAAAAATTTGTTTTCTCATTAGGCTATATTATATCAGGATGTGTGGATTTTTTCTGTCTGGCGTGCTATAATCGTGATTGTCCTGGCAATAGTGGGACGTCGCCAAGTGGTAAGGCACTGGGTTTTGGTCCCAGCATTCGCAGGTTCGAATCCTGCCGTCCCAGCCAAATTTGAACAGGCATAAATTATCGCTCTTTTGGGCGATTTTTTTGTTTTTAGGCAATTAAGCCGTTCTGGTCTAATAGATTCACAAATTCGTCAATGAACAGATCGGTTCTCTCAACTATCACTGTGGTAGTGTCGCCGGTTTCGCGGGCTATGGTTAGCGGCGGCGGAAGCAGCAACTGTGACAGGTAGCCCTCACATCGCGGATAGTGCGATCACAAAAAGCGTAGTTTAAAACTATGTCTCGTCCCCGTTGTTACGCATATCGCGACGGGGACTCTTCATTTTATAGGATAAAATCCTTGTAACTTGCCAAAGTCGCCTGTGCAATAGTCTGGCTAGCTTGATGTAGGTGTTGCTTCACAAAGTAATACCCAAGTTTATACCCTGCCCAGCGCGGCAAAGCATCATCGCCGGTGAAAAATATTTTGGTATAATCGTAAACCTTGTCTTCAAAATTGCCTTGTAGTGCGGCAATTATCTTATCAACTTCAGCTTGAGAAGTTTTCTGCATCTCTCTCAAGAAAAATTGTTGGTTTCGCCGTCCGAGTTTAACCATCGCTTCCTCTTCTAGTGCGACCGCCAAGCCCTCCAAAATCATCCCATCAAACATAGTTTCGGCATATTCAGGCAGTTTTTCCCAACGCAGCGAATGCGACATTTCGTGACAAATCGTCTCGAAAATAAAATCCTCGCTAACCCCGTGCTGGCTTTTATCAACAGAAATCATAATCAAGCGCGAATGAAGCGTTTTGCCAGCGATTCCGTCCTCGGCGATAGTTGGCAGCATAAACGAAGGTGTAGCGATAATTACGTCAACTTCGTAATCAAACTGTGCGAACTCGCTCGAAACAAAAGTCTCGGCTTGTTGCGCTGTATTTTTGAATATGGCAATTTCGGCATCGGTGAAAGTTTGGTTGGCGTTAGCGATGTGTAGGTGGAGTTTGCCCATGGCTTTACTATACTGCAATAACATAAGTATTACTATAAGGGCAACACTATTTATTAAGTGCAATATTTAAATGGAAATCACTAAAATCTCAGCAGCGACCTTCGGCGGGTCGGGGTGCGAGCAACCAGTCGAGCAGGGCTTTGCCCTGGTTTCTTTTTCAACGTCATGTCATAGTCTGGAAATAGGTTCGAGCAAACTCGTAAAAGTGAGCCAAATTTGACAGACATAAATTATCGCTCTTTTGGGCGATTTTTTGTTTTTATATTAAATTTCAGAAACGGAATAAAATGCTATTAAAATAAAAAAGTCCCCACTCACTAGTGAGGACTAAACTGTCGTGGTGGACAATTGAGATTAGCTAATATTGATAACTTGTAGCTGTCTGGTCATCAAGCCATTTTTCCAGGAAACAGTTTCAGATTTTTTGTGATTTAGCAGACTTTTTCCCAGCGGGCTATCCACAGAAATTCGCCCGTCCAGAGGGTTTGCCTCCAGGCTGTGAACTAGCGTATAGCGGAAAATTTTTCCTTGCTGATCCATCAAGTCCACGACTGAGCCTATAGCGATTTTCAATCGATCGCGCTTCCTTGGCAGCGGCTTGGCGTGGCGCAAAATATCCTTCTTCATAAAGATTTTTGATTGGACATTTTCCAGTTGCGTAATCACATCGTTGCGGTGTAATTTATCATCACGCGATTTGGCGCGCCCAATTTCCTTCAATTCCAACGTGAGCGCTTTCTCTGAAATCTCTAGTCCAGAAATTTCCTTTTGCAGCTCCTTAAATCCTTTTTTGCTTAAAAATGTTGTACTCATACTTCCCCTTTCGGATCGGCAATTTGCCAATCAACAATCCTATTACAACATCTAATTCTGAAAAATAGCTGAAAATTTACAGAATCGGCAAGGAAATTGTGAAAATGGTTGAGGTTTTCGAGGTATTAACAGAGATTTGTCCGCCGAGCGCTTTTGTCAATTGTTCCGCTAATGGCAATCCTAATCCATAGCCTTTCGTCTGTTGGTTGCCGCGGAAAAATCGCTCAAAAACGTGTGGCAAAGTTTGTTGTGAAATCGTGCCGTCGTTGATGAAGCTGACAGTGATGTTTTGTTTCGATGGAATGATACAAATTTTTACCACAGAATTTTTCGGGCTATGTTTCAATGAATTGTCGAGCAAAATCGCGCACAATTCTCGCGTCGCGGTGTGATGAAGCGGAATATTTATGTGTTCTGGGCAATTCATTTTAACTCGCGCTTCGGCTTTTCGTTCGCGAACGAGTTCGGATATCAATTCCGTCAAGTTAAAACTTTTATCTTCCAGCGCCAACTTATTTTCTGTCCGCGACAGTTCCAGAAGCATCGCTGTAAGCTCAGTCAACTTATTTATTTCCTCCAAATTACTTTCCAGAGTTTCTGTAAGTTCCGCCTTATTCGCCTTCCGATTTTTTAGCGCAAATTCAGTTTCTGCTTTCATGATTGCCAAAGGTGTTCGGAGCTGATGGCTGGCATTAGCAACAAATCGCGATTGGGCTTTGTGGGCGGTTTCTATCGGTCGCAAAGTGATTTTCGCCAATAAATATGAGCACCAACCGCCAGCGAGCAGAACGATAAGATTTATATAGCCCAAACTAATCAAAAGATTTCGAGTTGAATTATCTATTCTTTCCGACAAATTGATTGCAGGAAAATCGCCCTTCCTTTGAACGATAATTTTATGAATTTGCGCATCAACTTCCGAGCGCGCCACCTGAAAAATAATGCTACTAAACAGTAAACTAACGATCATCAAAATCATCAAATACCAGCCCGCCAACTTAATTGTTGCTGAAGTAAAAATTTTCATGATTCAATCCTATAACCGAAGCCGCGCACGGTTTTTATCAATTGTTTTTTGAACGGTTTGTCGATTTTTTGGCGTAGATTTTTTATGTACGCCTCGACATTATTCGGCAAAATATCAGCGTCAAAATCCCAAACGTGATCAATCAGTGTTTCTTTACTGAGAATCTGATTCGGATGCTGCATTAAATATTCCAGCAGCGCATATTCTTTGTTTGTTAGGTCGATATTCTTTCCTGCGCGAGTTACCGTCTGTTGTTGCTTGTCAATTTTCAAATCGTCAATTTTCAAGATGTCTGGTTGTTGAATCGGTGGACGACGAAGCAAAGCTCGCACTCGCGCCAACAATTCATCAATTGCAAAAGGCTTAGTCAAATAATCATCGGCTCCCACGTCCAGCCCGAATGTTTTATCTTCGGTTGTGCTCAGCGCTGTTAGAAACAGAATTGGCATATTTTTCCCGTTCTCGCGCAATTTTTTAACAATCTCCGTGCCTTCTAATCCCGGCAACATTCGATCAACAATCAACAAGTCATACGGCTGGCTATCCGCCAAATTAAAGCCTTCTTCCCCGTCATACGCCGCATCAACCGCGTATTTCTCGCGCTTCAAAGATTCGGTTATGACTCTCGCAATTTTTCGTTCGTCCTCAATGACTAGCAGTCGCATATTTATATTATATCTTTTTTCCCGCGCTAAGTGCTATAATTTTATTTAAAGAAAAGGAGGCGTATGCCAGATAATAAAAAAATGGTTGAGATTCGTCATTTTAAGATGAGTTTCGGCGATAAAACTGTTATTAAAGATCTGAGTTTCGACGTTTTTCGCGGCGAAGTTTTTGGTTTTTTGGGAAGTAATGGCTCGGGAAAAACTACGACGTTGCGCGCATTGTTGGGACTATACCAGCCGAC
>FLSE01281002.1_pt1 | contig 23196 bp, 25 predicted proteins | sample 1550461 | NCBI WGS metagenome assembly FLSE01 (sample SAMEA4031758, study PRJEB14383) | metagenome | biome: human; feature: oral; material: saliva | place: Philippines | collected 2014 | reverse complement strand
CAATTATCCCGCTCAAACGGCATCTTACAACAATTAACTGGCGGCGTTTCCTCGTTCTTTCGACACAAGTAACGCTCGCCAGTCTCTCGGTTTTAATCAATAATCAAACGTGATTTATTTTTCGTTCCAACGAGTAATTGACTCGCGGATAATTTGCTTTGCCCTTTCTACGTCGCCGAATCCCTTGACTACTGTTGAACCAGGATTCTTCAAATCCTTATAGTGACTGAAGTGGTGCTCAATTTGCTTCAACAATTGTGAAGGTAGATCTTCTAGCGAGTTGATTGCGTTGCCAGTGTTTCGGTCGTCGGCTGGCACAACGATAACCTTGTCGTCAACTTCATTATCGTCAACGAACTCCAACACGCCGACAACTTTTGCTTCCATAAAAATACCGGTCGTCAACGGTTCGTCAGTGATAATTAGTGCGTCCAATTCGTCGCCGTCTTCATCCAAAGTCTGCGGAATGAAACCGTAGTTTGTTGGCTTTGCGAAAATAGCTGGCTCAACACGGTCCAACTGCATCACTGCAAGCTCACGATTCCACTCAATTTTATGACTTGATCCCTGTGGAATCTCAATAACTACATTTACGATGCCGTTTTCGACATCACCAGGTGTTAAAATTTGATTAAAATCTGCCATTTTTTTACTCCTCTCTGGCTTTTTCTTGTAAATATTCACGAATCTGCAGCGCTGCCACCGCACCTTCACCAACCGCCGAAGCGATTTGCATAGTCGCCCCCGATCGTACATCACCAGAGGCGAAAACGCCAGGGATGTTAGTATGTAAATGTTCGTCAGTAATGATGTGTCCGCCTAAATCCAATTCAACATCCGAGTTTGTCAGGAATTGCGTGTTCGGAATTAGCCCAATAAACACAAACAATCCGTCGGCTGTAAACTCTTTCTGTTCACCATTTTGAGTCGACTTAACGCCGTAAAACTTATCGTCCTTGACAATAATTTCATCAGTCGTCGCGCCAATATGAACAGTGATTTTCCCGTTGTCAACGTATTTCTGCAAATCTTTTTGCAAAATATCACTGGCGCGTAATTTACTGCGAACCAACAGATCAATATGGCTAGCGTATCGCGTCAAAAATATCGCTTCCTGCACGGCAGAATTTCCACCGCCAACAACGATTAAATTTTTATCCCGATAAAACGCACCGTCGCAAGTCGCACAGTAATGCACGCCTCGACCATACAATTCATCTTCGCCAGGAACGCCTAATTTGCGATGATTTGAGCCAGTCGCCAATAAAACTGACTTCGCGCGGACAGATTGACCGTCAATTGTCAGCTCCAATTCGCCATCAACTTGCTTCAATTCTGTCACGTCGCCATACTCAATCTTCGCGCCAAATCGCTCCGCCTGTTGTTGCAATTCAGATGCCAATTTCATTCCCGTAACACCCTCAGCAAATCCAGGATAATTGTCAATTTGATCAGTAATCGCCGCCATTCCGCCGACCACGCCACGCTCATATAGCGTCGCGTCGACATCTTCACGCGACAAGTAAATTGCCGCCGTTAACGCGCTTGGACCAGCGCCAACAATAACAACATCTTTAGACATTAAAACCTCGCGATCGATAATATTGCTTCATCACTTCTGGCATTTCCGGTTCTGGAATATCGGCTGGCTTTTCAATAGCCATCACCACGAACTTAAGTGGAGAATTTGCAGGAATTTTATCGCCCTGAGCTTTGTCGCCGTAAGCCTTGTCGGCTGGAATTGTTAGTTCGCGCACGCCGCCAATTTTCATACCAATCAAACCCTCTTTCCAGCCTTGAATAACCGCAGTATTTGCCGGACCATCCATATTGAGCGGAGCTTTCAATTTGCCGTCAGCGATTGATTGATCGAAAATCTCACCCTTAGCGTTCCAGCCAATGTAATAAACAGCCAATTTGGTGTCGTCCTTAACCTCAGCGCCTTCGCCCTCAACCAAATCTTCCTTAACAAGCTCTTTCACGTCACCGGCTTCAAACGCACCAACTCGTGAGCTAAATTCAGAAAACTTGCCGTAATATTTTTGGCTTAATTCATTAGCCTGAGCCTCTACTTTCTTTTTTCGCTCGTCGGTCGCCTTGGTGTATTCATCCTTAGCTTTCTCAAACGCTGCTTGGTCTTTGGCTTCATTTCCAGGCGCCACCATCATAGCGACAAATCCGCCAACGGTCCCCAAAAACATCATGCCGGCAATAACCCAAATACCTATTCTCTGGCCTTTTGTAGTTGCCATATTCCTCCTTTATTTACCTTTCAATTATAGCAATTTTTATCAAGCACAACAATCACGTTAAACCTGAGCGGCGTCAAATTCTTCCGCAGCCATCGCGGCAATCTCCTCAATAATCGGCGCAATGTCTTTATCTTCCAGCGTCCGCTCAGCGCTCGTAAACTTTACATTCAAAGTCACAGTTTTTGTCGAGTCATCATTTTTCGGCTGATATATCGCAATCGGCGTTATACTAATTTGTAACTCACCGTGTTTTTTCGCAACTTCTTCAGCGCAAGCATAAACCTTCGCATAATCAACATTCGAATCCATTTTCAATGAAATATCTCTGGCGGTCGACGGGAACCGACTTAACGGCTGGTAATTATAGCCCTGATTTTTACTCAGATTTTCCTGCAATTTTTCAATATCAATAGAAAACGCTGCCGTGTAATCTGGCAATTTGAAGTTACGTCGAGCAGATGGAACCAGCTCACCAACAATTCCTAAATTGTCGCCATCCTTCACCACAATCCAAGCGCTGCGTTTCGCGTCAAATGGCGCTGGAACGTCGCCGTCAGATTCCGTGATCTTCACAAAATCAACCTCAACACTCAAATCTTTCATCAATCTTTCAGCAATTTTCCTCACCTTATAAAACGGCGCGCCGGCTTGAGGTTTTTTATTCGCATAAACTCCGTCGATGAAAGTCTTTTCAATCGGTAAATTCTCGTTGTTAAATCCTAATTTCTTATCGTGAATCTTACCAATTTCAAACAGCATAAATTCGTCATGTCCAGATTTTATATTGGCGTGAACTTTATCCAGCAAGCTTGGCAAAATGCTAATTCGGTAATACTGAAGATCGGGACTAAGTGCGTTGCTCAAGCGATACGCACGGCTCGGATCTTGCTCGGAATTTTTCAAAAATCGCTCATGAACGAAACTATACGTCAAAACTTCGTTCGCTCCAGACCTAGACAAACTTTGGCGAATTCTCTGCTTCAATTCACGACGCTCATTCTTCGGCGCAGGCTTGATGCTTCGCTCTGGCAAATGACGCGGCAATCTATCAAAGCCATATAATCGCCCAACTTCCTCAACGATATCCTCAGGAAGCTCAATATCTGTTCGCCAAAATGGACTATAAACCATCACGCCAGCTTCGTCATATTTATTACCATCGTCGACGATAAATTCAACATTCTTTAGCAGCGCCTCAATCTCATTCTCAGCAAAGTCAACACCCAGACGTTCTTCTACAAACCTTTTAGGAATCAACAATCCACCGTGCCAGTGCTTGCCATCGACCAACACTTGTCGCAATGAAGAATGATTCTTAAATAGCATAGGACTAGCTTGCGCACCACCAACCATACCAATTAACCATTTTAAGACAGGGTCAATTTGTGCTGGCGATTGCCCCTTATTGAAACGGGTCAGCGCATCTGTAAAAATCCCGTGGCGCATAGCCGTGCGACGTAGCGCGTACATATCAAAATTGGCACATTCAAGGACAATATTCTTCGTTTCAGCCGAGACTTCCGTATCAACTCCGCCCATAATTCCCGCTAGCCCAATCACACCTTCGCCATCAGCGATAACAATATCGCCAGATGTCAATTCATATTCCTTGCCATTAAGCAAACCAACTTTTTCGCCATCGCGCGCCATTCGCACGCCAAGTTTATGCCCGCGCAACTTGTCATAATCATAAGCGTGAGTCGGCTGCGCCGTCATAAACATCACGTAGTTTGTCGCGTCAACGATATTATTGATAGGCTTTCCGCCCATTGCAACTAATTGACATTGCAACCACAACGGGCTTGGATGAATATCTACATTTTTTATAGCAATCGCAGAGAATGCGGGCGCAAGCTCATTAGCTTCGTTAAACACTTCAAGCTCTAAGCCATCGCTATCTGCGAATTCTTGAATAGCATTATACCAGTCAGGACTATTAAACTGCTGATGAAAAATGCCAGCAATTTCGCGTGCCACGCCAAGTTGCCCAAAACAATCCGGTCTGTGCGTAAACATCTTATTCTCAATTTCCAGCACATAATTGTCCAGCCCAAACACTTCCGCAAAGCTCGCGCCAGCCTGAAGTGTAACGCCCGCCGGAATATCACGCTCATTGATCTCAATAATTCCCTCGTGATCCGTACCAATCGCCAACTCGTCAGCCGCCGCCAGCATACCCTGACTTAAGATTCCACACAGCGGTCGCGCATCCAGCACGAACGGCTCGGCGTCATCAAAACTTGCTGGGACGGTGCTTTTTGGCGGCAACCAAATTGCCCACATATCAGCATGAACGTTCGGCGCACCGCAAACCACTTGCACTAGGCCATTGTCATCACGTGGCACATCCGAGACTACGCCACCATCGTCAATTTTAGTCACACTCAAACGATCTGCATTCGGATGCTTTTCGCACTCAACAACTCGCACAATGCGTGCGCCACCATATTTGGCTTTCAGGTCAATCACTTCCTCAACGCCACCAAGTTGCTGATTTACCCGCGCAACCAGCTCATCAACTGACGGCAACTCAAAATTAATCAATTGTTTTATAAGATTTAAGCTAACTTTCATACTGATATAATTATATCATCTTACTATCAAGGATTCGACCTTAGAAAATTACAAATAACAAAGACAAAAGCTCTATTAGAATATAATTATGGACTATGATAGATATCTAGAACTGCAAACTCGCCTAGAATGATTTTATGATTTTCATCCAGAGTTTTTTAATGATATTTCACCCGAGCAGAAGAAACTACTGCAGGATACGTTCCTATACGACGCACCCGACGAACACTATCCGGCGTCATTGCGGGATTTTTATGATAAGAATATTGACAACCAACCAGCACTTCAGAATGATATACTTTTAGCGATAGATGCTTTATACAGAGCGGCGGGGGCTGGGTGTTTGTTTGACTATGATAAATAAAGCTTTTGCTTTATGTACGGCAATGACACCCTACTGTTCGGGTGTAAATTGTCGCGATTCACGCATTTTTAGTAGGCTTTGTTACGTGTCCAGACATCGACACGCCCGCTTTTCAATTCAGCCAGCGTTATCTCAAAAAACTGCGCTGCCGCGTTGGTCTAATGCTTAATGACAAATCCACTCAGCAAAATCGCCAGCAGAATCAGCGTTTTGAGTTTTTCCTGGTGATATATAACCAGGCACGTTGCATGAATGACATAGGCCTTTTGATGTTAGTGTAGTAGGGTGATGTGAAGGTAATGTGAAATGAGCAGGTCATCTAAGTTTAATCTCTTATTTTTTCAAGATATCAAATATACTTCCAAGAAAAATAGGCTAGTTGTTCGGTATCTTAAGTCAGATATCAGTGACACTAGCCCAAGTCACTCGCATTTGTTCAGATGGATTTCTCCAGCCTAGAGGATGCGCACCTCTCTCGTTGTCCTACTTTTGAACCTCGATGACGTGAACACCAAGGTTCTCCTTGTGGTCAGGGTAGATCTTACGAAGGAGGCGGAGAGCCTCCCTCTCGCTCTCTGCCTGCGGCACGATCTGCTGCCACGGCTCAGCCGCCAGCATGTCGGCGAAACTATGGTAAATACGGATCGACTTGATCCGTACCACGCCCGACGTGTGACCGGTCTCGAGCTGCAGCAGCTCACCGGCCTTCAGCCGCTTGATGCTGTTATAGCCGACCCTCACCTCGAGAGTCTTCTTGCCGGACATGATTGCGTCGTAGTATGGACGCTTGATGCGCATCTTGCGCATAGGCACTCCTTCCTTATTGAGACTGATTCCCCACTGCTGAACGACGCTAGCAGGCGCATACCCTCCCGGGAACACCCCTCCAGACTCCAGCCGTGACGCTGGAGACAGGCGACCTGCCACGGTTCAGGAGCCATATGGGCATACAGCTTGTGGCCGTACCCCTCCAACAGTCCCTGCAAATCAATGACAAGCGCCTCAAACGCCGCCTCCGACGAGGCCACCAAAGGCATCAGCTTGATAGGCTGACCCTTCTTCGGGGTCGCGCCAGCGACACCAACAACCTGACCGTTGCACTCAGCGACAAAGATGATCTTGAACTTGACGTTCACGTCGCCAGATTCCATACGACGGTAGCCAGCGAAGAGGGCGTCAACCCAGCTGTCGTCCACTCCTTCGAAGTAGCCACTCATCTGCGACAGGATGAGAGCTCGCGCGCTGTCGGCGTGCTGACTCTCGTGAAACGGAACCACAGAGATGTTCGGCGAGTCGAACCCCGCCTCGTCGACAAGCTGCTTGTACAGCATGTGTTCATCGACACCAATCTTGTAGTGATCCTTAGCCGTTCCAGTGACGCGGAAGCCCTTCCCGAGGAAGAACCTCAGTGCTTTCTGGTTAGGTGCTGCCACGGTACAGTAGATCTGCCGAGCACCATGGCTTCGGGCGAAATCTTCGGCGTACTCAAGCAGCATGCTTCCGACGCCCATCTTTCCTCGGTACGCCGTGTCAACAATGAGAGGGCTGATCTTGACAGTCCCCTGTTTCTTGTTGACAACATGAATGACACCTGCAGGTTGTCCATCACTCTCGGCGATGAACATGTGCTGTCCGGCCGAGAACTGACCGACGCGGTCAACACCGCCTGCCATGTGCGCATCAAAGATACGCCGTGCGTGTGCGTAGTGGTCACCGTCATAAAACGGTGTGAGCGCCCAGATCATAAGATCCGCGACGAAATCGAAATCGTCCGCCTTTGCAGGGCGCACGATGATGTTGCCGACTGACGACTCAGTCATGATGTACACCTTCCTGTGATAGCTACGATTTTTGACGTAGCCTGGATAGGACGGTCATTATTATATCATTAAAATATTTCAAATTCAATACCTATCACGCCATTTTCCAGCTGGTCGCTGAGAGAATAGAACTCACCAATCTGCTTTTCGAGCCACTTGACGCTCTCACCGCCAAATTTTGCAGGATTATTATGAATGAAAAGGTCATGAAAGGTTTGGTAACGCAATAAACCAACCACTCTTACAGTGACTGTCTGACTGGTGTTTTCTCGATTTGTAAAAGTGACTTCGTCGCCAAGCTGTATCTTTTGGCGCTTTTCATCGTATAGTCGTGATTCGATGGTTTTCTTACCAGAGACTATAGCTTCAAAAGGTTCTGTTGCTAGTTTTAATTGGTGTGTAATCATATAGACTTAATTATAACATGATATATGATACGTAACTATTGCTACTGGCTTTGACACAGTATCACATTTACCAAATATTGCTTCTTCATTACAATTGAAATATGGTTAAAGCAGTATCAAAAGCGCTTATTAAGAATAAAAATGGTAAATACCTACTGCTTTATAGGGGAGATACGCACCCTAATTTCCCTGGGCATCTTGATCTTCCTGGAGGAGAAGTAGAATCGGAAGAGACCTCTAAGACGGCGACCGCACGAGAAGTACAGGAAGAAACTGGCATATGTATATATCCAAATGACTTAAAAAAGCTATTTGTTAAACAGTACAAAAACACAAGACATGTACTTTTTGAGATAATTATAGATAAGGCTGACATTCCTATTAAATTGAGCTGGGAGCATAAAAAATAATGCTGGATGACGTTATCGGAATTATTAGATACTAATATTCCAGAGGGCGCAGATCCTTATTATATAGATGTTGTCAATTATTTAAAGCATTTATCCGAGATTTGATTTGTCCGACATATTTTCCCATATTATATGTAGACTTCGCATGCTCTTTTGCTGCATACAATATAAGTACACCAACTTCACAATTCCATACACAACCAATATAATACGTCCATGGACACTTCACGAAAAAATCGCATTATAAAAATTACTATTTGGGCAGTCTGCTCAATTGTCATTATAACCGCCTTACTTGCAGCCGCAGCTTTCTTTTGGCCAGCAGCATCCAAGCAATTGCAATCTTCAAGCTCTGAGAAATTGAGCTATAACGACGCCATCGCCGCTGCAAATCGTACTGTTAGTGAAGACGCTTCAAATACCGACGTTAGACCAGAATGTCGATCGATTATTAAAACCCACGGTAAAAAAACCACCAAAGCCGTCATGATGGTTCATGGCGTAAGCGCATGTCCGCAGCAATTCGCAGACCTAGGCGACACCTTTTTCAATGCCGGCTATAACGTCTATATTCCCCGTGTCCCTAGCCACGGTCTGACGGACAACAAACGACACGGAGAAATCACCATTCCAGCAATGGCACAATTTATGAATTCCAGTATCAGCATTATCAGCGGCCTGGGCGATGAAGTGGGCGTTGTAGGACTTTCTGGTGGCGCCAATATGGCAACTTGGATTACTCAGTACAATAGCCAAACCATATCGCGAGCGCTACTTCTATCACCTTTTTATCAGCCTTCAGCGTCAGAAACTCCTTCCTGGAAAATTCCGCTTTTACGAAATCTTTATGGACGTAATATTCTTCCAGATTCGTTCACGGGTAGCAATTTGTCATACCGCGCCCTCGGAAAATATATAATAATCGCTAAGAATTACAAATCCGACCTCAAAGCTCCAGGATTAAAATACGTCGGGGTTGTAACGAGCGAAAACGACACCGCAATTGATAAAAATCTCGCAGTCAACATACCTAAGCAAATGGCTGCAGCTTCTGGCGCCAAATTCCAATATTATTCAATTCCGGCCTCATTTGGTATCGGTCACGACATTGTAGCCTTAAACCAAGACGAGGTTAAAAAACACGCCGACAAATTATATCCGTTCTATTTGGATATGTACGAAGGAAAAAACGTAAAATTAGAATCAAAATAGAAAATTACTATTTACCTTGCACGGCTAAAATTCGCGCCTGAATTTCATCCAGCTGTGCGTCGTCCATTTTTGGACCGTCAGCCGTGGTTAGCCACCCGGGATATTCCTCATAAAACGCTTGCTCGTGCGACACTGGCGAACCAATTCCCTTTGCCAAATCACCATGAAGCGGCATCAATTTGGCATGCACATGCGCCACGCCCGTACCTTCAAAAATCAGCGCTACTCGTGGCGTGTCAAATGCTTTTTCCAAAATACCAGCAACTTTTTTCACCGCCAGCATCATTTCAGAATATAAATTGTCATCCAAAGAAAATACGTAATCGCCCGGATTCTGCTTCGGAATCACCACAGTAAAACCTGGCGTATTCGGAAACGGTGTTAAAAATGCTAGGAATTTCTCATCTTCCCAAATCTTCCAAGATTTCATTTTTCCAGATACGATGTCGTCAAAAATTGTGTGATTCATAATTACTCCTTTATGCAAATAAATCGTTTAATGCCTCACTCACCGTTGGATGAGTGAATATTTGGTCACGCAGCACAGTATATGGCAGACCATTATCCATTACAGTTTTGATAATATTAATGACTTCTGGTGAGTTACGACACAATAAACTAGCACCCAAAATTTGTTCAGTGTTTGCATCAATCACCGCACGCAGCAATCCTGTTGTAGCATTATCAACATGCAGGCGTGGAATCGCCATAGCAGGCAGCTCTTTTACGATAATTTCGCACCCCGTCGCACGCGCCTCAGCCTCTGTCATACCCACCCGACTTAGCGGCGTTTGCATAAAGACCGTGTACGGCAAGGTTTTTTGTTTGGCGCGAGTGTACAGACCGTCACCCAGCAACTGGCTTCTCACAATCCGAAAATCGTCCAGCGACGCATAGGTAAATTGTGGCCCGCCCGTTACATCGCCCATTGCCCAAATATGCGACCGACTAGTGCGAAGTGTTTCATCAACCACAATTGCCCCGCGCTCATCCGTCGCTACACCAGCAGCTGGTAAATTCAAGCTCATCGTTGCCGGGCGACGGCCCGTAGCCATCAAAACCGCATCATAACCAGCGTAATCATCATGATTTACTGTGCGAATCGTCGCAGTAGACTCACCCTCAATCGCTGTCACATCCACACTAAACACAATCTCAATACCCTGTGCCTGCAATGCTTCATTAGCAGCCCGAGCAATTGCTGGATCTTCACGTGCAAGCAGAGCATCGCCCCTCTCAAATACTGTTACTTTTGTACCAAGTTTGGCATAAGTTGAGGCAAATTCTAACCCAATATAACCGCCACCAATGATAGCTAGCTGTTTTGGCTGCGTCATTCTATCCAGCAATTCAGTACTGGTATACACAAACGGCTTATCAACACCTGGAATATCTGGGATGATTGATTCCGCACCGGTGTTAATAAAAATCTGCGGTGCACTAACTACTAGCTCGTCGCTACCCGCCACAACCTTCACAGTACGATCATCTACGAACGATGCCTCACCCTCAATGACGCTCACTGTTTCACGATCCGCAAGCATATGATAGTTCTTCTCATTCAACCGCGCTACCACTGTTGTCTTATGTGCCATCGCCTCATCAAAACTTTGATGATGTTCGGCTGCATTGACTAGCACCTTAGTAGGAATACAAGCAATATTAATACAGGTGCCGCCATACATCTTTGGCGACCGCTCCACTAGCGCTACCTTTTTTTCCGCATTTGCCAGCGCTACCGCCAATGTTTTGCCAGCTTTGCCAAAACCAATGATGAGTGCGTCAAATTGTTGTGTATCCATTTTACCTCCTCCTATCTTTTTTAGCGATCTCTCTCGCTGCAACAAATTCTCTATCGGCACATAGAACTGCCTCTTTTATTACAAGTTTTTGAGCTACTACTATTATCGTGTGTAATAGCTCCTTAAAACTGTTCCAAAAAGTCCAACTTACCGCTATACGATGTCGTCAAAAATTGTGTGATTCATAATTACTCCTTTTGAAAAAATTATAGCATTTTACGAAGCTTTCAGGTCGGACAATTTAAGTTCCATTCGACGGCAAACCAGGACTAGCCATATCGTCGCAAAAATCCCCAATAAAACTTCTACTATCACAAACCAAAACTTGCCCATTGCGTAACCTTGCGCCGCTATAATTGCCGCAAAAATCGGAAAACTGAAAGATGAGATTCGCTCACGATGAGTTAAATAGCTCAAACTCGATGGCAAAATAAACATCAAAAGTACCATCAATATCACGATGCCGCGCGAGAAAACAAAATGCGCCGCGTGCATCGTATCGTTCGGACAAAGCGCCACTCCTATCATACAAATCGCAAACAATGAAAGTATCCAGCCAGATATCCGAGCAGAGCGAATTTGACCAAGTTTAAGATAACCACGATTCATAAAAAATCCAATCATCCCCATAATCAAACCAGATAAAAATACTCCCGAATTGAACGAAAATGCAGACAAACGGTTCGAGGTGGTTTCGCCCAATCTACTCAAGCTCCAGTTCGTCCACCGAGTATCATCAGAAAGCAACATCGCCGCAACCAAGCCCACAGCCAAAACGACACCATTAAGAATACAGAGCGCCTGAAGACGATTCTTGTATAAAAAATCCTTAATCTGTCGAAGTTTCATATTGCTAAAATTGTTCCAAAAAGTCCAACTTGCCACTTTCAAAATGACGGACATCTTCGATTCCATATTTCATCATAACCAAGCGGTCGATTCCGCAACCAAAAGCAAATCCTGTATATTCATTTGGGTCAATTTGCGCCGCCCGAAGGACATTCGGATGAATCATTCCGCAGCCCAATAGCTCAATCCAACCTTCACCAGAGCAGACTTTACAATCAGGATTTTTTCCTTCACAAAACGGACAGCTTAACGCAAACTCGAAGCTCGGCTCGGTGAACGGAAAGTAAAATGGATTAACGCGAACGTCAAGTTTCTTGCCGTAATATTCCTGCAAAAATTCTTGCAATGTAGCAATCAAATTGCCAACATTAACCCGACGCGAAACATACACGCCTTCGACTTGATAAAACGTATGCTCGTGGCGCGCGTCCAAATCTTCGTTACGGAAAACGCGATCAGGAACGATAGCGGCAATAGCCTCGCCTTTTTCCAAATTGTCGCGATATTTCATTAGCACACGATTTTGCATAGTCGACGTATGTGCCGGCGCAATCAAACGATCGCCATTAGAATCAGTTTCCTCGGTCATAAACGTATCATAATCGTCGCGCGCTGGATGACCTTTTGGAAAATTCAGACTCTCGAACATATGGAATTGATCGTCAATTTCTCTGGATTCTTCCGTGACAAAACCCATGCGATTAAAGATCTCAGAAATGTGCTCAATTTCAGCGCTCAGCGGATGAATCGTGCCTTGTTCGCTCGGCAAAAGTTCAGGCTTTGGCGAATTCACATCCATCGGAGCTGTAACGTCAATCGATTTCAAATCAACTTTTTCCAGCTCTTCCAGTCGCGCAGCAATAGCCTGTTCAATCGCCTGCTTCAGCTCGTTAATCTGCTTGCCAAACGGACCACGCTCAACTGGTGGCAATGACTTGATTTGATCATACAATTCCCTAAGTCGTCGATCACGTAAAAACTCACGCGGAGATTTGGATTGCGAAACCGCCAAAACTATTTCTCTTCTCAATTCGTCTAAGTCAACCATTTTATCGTCCTTGCATTAAAAACATTACAATCACAGCACCAGCCATAATAGCGATTAAAATCCATGCCCACGCCAAAGTAGTCGTCTGCTTCGTGCCTTCCAGATATCTTATATCATCGACGCCATCCATAGTCGCCTTTTCCTGTAAGTTCGAAGCTTTTGCCTTCTCTCTTAATTCCGCCGCGATTCTCTCTTGCAATTCACTGCGCTGATCTTGTTGATTTACAAATAATCCCATAACTATAGTATAACAAATTATGTTATAATAGTCGTGATATTACTTTAAGGAGGGAATATGGCTACGAAGAAAACTTCAAAGAAAGCCCCAGTTAAGGCCGCAGAAAAGAAAAACGCTGTTGCTAAGACTGAAACCAAGACGACCGTCAAGCGCGTCGTTGCTGAATCTACCGCTAAAAGCAAGCGTGTCGAACTAGATTCTAAATTACCAAACAACTTAATTAACATCGTTATTGCGGAAGTCATCGGCACGTTCATTTTGACACTTGCTGCATTATTTGCATCAGATATTTTGTCATCAATGTATGTCGGTTTTGCGTTGATGTTCATCGTTGCAATTATCGGCAACATTTCTGGCGCACACGTAAACCCAGCTGTCACATTTGGTCTATGGACAATGCGTAAGCTAAAGACCGTACTTGTACCATTTTACTGGGGAGCTCAATTCCTCGGCGCAATGGCAGCTATCGTGCTTGTTGGCTCATTAACAAACGGCGGATTTGCTCTAAGCTTTGACCAATTCACCGCGTTCTCTTGGAACATCTTTGCGATGGAATTAGTCGGTACCGCTGTATTTGTATTTGGTATTGCCGCAGTTTTGCAGCGCAAAGAAATCAAAGCAGCTGGTCAAGCTTTTGGAATTGGCTTGGCATTGATGATTGGTCTTGTCGTATCTGGCTCAATCTCTTCGTACATTAAAAGTACTGCTATTGCAAAAATCCAAAAAGATCAAAGCACTACTCAAACTGAGAAAAACGGCCGCACTTACCCACGCGAAATCTACATCTCAGGCGCAACTTTGAACCCAGCAGTTTCTTTGGCTGTTACAGAGAAAACCGACTCTCAACTACGCAGCAACGGAGTATTGCCAGCTGAAGGCGAAAAAAGCTATTCACGCTTTAGCCTGGAAGTAATTGCCGCTACCCTAATCGGCGCAGCATTAGGCGGTAACCTATTTCTACTCGTCAATTACCGAAACAAAGACGAAGAATAGATTATAACTTCACAATAAAATATCCCGCTTAATCAATCAGCGGGGTATTTTTTATGTCAGTCTTCTTGAGTTGGCCGATCAATTAGCTCCGGCTGCGCTTGGTTATCGCCACCAGAAATTCGCACGACATCCTTATCGATCTTCCCTAGCTCCTTGTACGTATTATTGTAATGACCAACGGTTGTACTTAAACTCTTGCCCATTTTCGTCATCAACTCATCAAACTTTTTAATATGAACGCCCAATTGACCAACTCGGACTTGAATATCTTTGGCCTGCTCTTCAATCTGCAAACTACGAAGCCCCTGAAGAACAGTCTGCAGGTACGCGAGAAAACTCGTCGGACTCACAATAATAACCCGCTTATCTCGGAACGCATATTCAATCAAATCGCGACTCGAACCGCCCTGACCAACATTGTTAATCAGAAGATCGTAATACAAAGATTCGCTAGGAATAAACATAAAAGCAAAGTCCATGGTGTTTTCGCGCGGACGAATGTATTTACTAGTTTCGTCGATTCGTCCCTTAAGGTCAGCCTTCACTTTATTTAGCCACATTTCACGCTCAGATTTTGTCTCGGCATTAATCATCCGATTGTAATTCTCCAAAGAAAACTTACTGTCCACCGGCAATATTTGACCCTTGTCCAGAAAAATAACCGCGTCAACAATTTCACCGTCCTTGAAGCGATATTGCATTTGATATTGCTTGGCTGGCAAGACGTTATCCAGCACACTTTCCAGATAAAACTCTCCAAAAACGCCACGCTGCTTTGGATTTTGCAACACGTTTTGCAAGGTCTTCAGATCGGTCGCCACATCAACCACACGCTTATTGGTCTCATCCAATTTTGCCAATCGCTGCGTCACGTCAGCCACTAACTTCGCGCTTTCTGATAATTGCTTCTGCACGGAAGTCTGAACTTGCGCGTTACTTCGCTCTAACTTATCGCTAACGGATTCATTCAGTTTCGCAATAGTTCGCCCCAACTCCACGACATCGGTTTTAATTAGCTCGACGGATGATTGATTTTTTAGCTCGCTGATTTTTGATTGCAGGACAAATAAAGTCGCACCCAAACCAATAGTAATAACAATTAAGAGAATAATGATAATGATTTCCATACACTTAGTGTACAGTGATTACAATGCTAAGACAACTCGTGCTAAAATCGCAAATAAAGTCATAAATAAAATTGCTGCGCCGTTGCCGCGAATTCTATTCAACCAGATTAACGACAAATATACCAAAACTGTCGCCAAAACTACCCATAGCAATGACAAAATCCAAGATCCGCCAGCCCATAACGTAGCGCCCCACAACGATACAGTTGCCGCGATTACCACTAGCAGAGGTCGCTTGACGCCAAATACCGCCAACACCGGCACCAACATAATTCCCGCCAAAACCAGCGCGACGTAAGATGCGATGCTCGTGCTGTTTGCACAAATAGAAATATGCTCAGCGTTCGCGCAAAATACGGGTGTAATCATAAATTTATCAAACGCAAGTGCCAGCAACCAGATAGCCACGCCGCTAGCAACTAAAATCGCCAAAATCCTCAAGAAAACTCGCCTTGAAAACGGATATGTGTAATCTGATATTTCTTCACGGAAAATAGCTGATAATAATTTCATACGTAAATTGTAACGTAAACTTGTCAATATTGCAAATGTATATGCTTAAATATTATGCTTTTTCAGGAAACTCATCGGTTTATACCAAACAATCCCTACGCAAGCAATCAATAATCCGCCAACAACGTCAAGTGGCGTATGCACCAATGCAATAACCCGACCGACACATATTAAGATCGTCATAACCAAACAAACAACAGCCAGCCGCCAACTCTTTGCTCCGAAAAATACCGCCAAAGTAATTGCCATTGTAAATAGAGCGTGATCGGACGGAAAACCCGGATTATTAAGGAATGACGCGCCGGCAGACACACCCAGAATCTCGAACGGGCGCATCTGATCTGGTTGATAAATTGACCCGATAATTTTTGCCGCCACGTAAGCAGTCAAGCCAGCCATCAACACCTGACTATAAACTTGATATTTCTCTTTATTTGGAACCAATTTTATCAGCGCGTACGCACCAATTAGCACGACTGGCACCACTAGTCCGTCAGCAATTAGCTTCACAATCCATTGCAAATCCATATTACCAGTATATCGCGTCAACGCTGACCAGTAAACGCTTGCGGAAATCATTTTTCTATAGTACAATTATGTTTGCCGTTGGGATGTCGCCAAGTGGTAAGGCAGCGGGTTCTGGTCCCGCCATTCGGGGGTTCGAATCCCTCCATCCCAGCCAAGTTTGAGATTTAGCAGCCAATTATTTGGCTGTTTTTTTCGTCGATAAATTTGCGCAAATCAACAAAATCCACATCATGAATACCAGAAAAATCGCAGCCACACTATTCACGTTCTTTATCGTTGCACCAAATACCACCGCCGCATGCCCGTTCGCAAACGCCAAAAAACTAATTACCGTCATAATTCCCAAACTCAAAAAACCAGCCGTTCTGCTCGCCAGAGTAATTCTTTTTGGCATATTCATATCAATTAAAAACGGCAACGACATCAGCTCAACAACCACCAATATTATCGCAATCGGAAGACTTAAAGATGACGGAACCCCCGTAGAAGTAAGAGTCGCAGAAAACTTCTCAAACGTAAATAATTGACATAATAATGGCACAATTATTAATATTCCTGTAATCAATTTAACAATTTTATTCACTTTTCTAGACATAATTTCAGTATAGCTTGCGCGTCAAAAAAGCTCAAGCTTGTTGTATTTTTTACGAAAGCACTTGCACTTTTTATAAAAACGTCATAAAGTTAAATCAGCGAACGTTACAAAAATAAACACCACAAAATCGTATCTTTCGCTCTACGACAAATCCACCACAATTTTAAAAATACCCCGCTCTATGGGGTATTTTTCTTTGTCAATATCCGCGATTGTTCAGCGCGCCACTCGGCAATTTTTCCGTGGTGTCCGCTCAATAAAACATCCGGCACACGTAAACCTTTAAACTCCTCAGGTCGTGTATATTGTGGAAATTCCAACGTCTCTCCATCTGAAAAACTTTCAATTTCCGCAGACTTTTCGCCGCCCAAAACTCCAGGAATCAGCCTAACAATAGAATCAATCATCATCATTGCCGCCAGCTCTCCGCCCGTCAGCACAAAATCGCCAATACTCCATTGCTCATCAACTAGTTCTAAAATTCGCTCATCAACACCCTCGTATCGCCCGCAAATAAATATCACACCCCTGTCATCATCGGCTTCTTCCTGAGCTTTAGCCTGCTTCCAGCGTTGCCCTCGCGGACTCATTAGTACCACTTTCGCTGTTTCATCTTGAGATTTCGCAAATTCCACCGCTTTCCATAACGGCTCAATCATAAGAAGCATCCCGTCGCCGCCGCCATAAGGAGTATCGTCAACCTGACGACGAGGACCCAAACCAAACTCCCGCAGATTCACCGTCGTAAGCTCAACGATACCGTCTTTCTGAGCCTTCCACATCATGGAATTATTAAAAACCCCCGTCATCATTTCCGGAAAAAGCGTAATAACTTGAAATTTTCTCATCTGTTACAGTGTACCAAGTGTTGACTTTTTTGTCCAGGTATGATATATATATCAGCTTTTGTTCAACCGAGCAGAAGTAGCCCTTACATAGGAAGGAATTGTCATGCGTCGGAGCGTAGACAGGTGGAAGAGGTTTCTGACAGAGATTGGATTGCCTAGCCCCTCTACAATAGAGACTTACGAGGATTATACCGTCATCACCGTATGGACCGATACCCGGACAGAAATTGATTCTGACCGGTTATCGAATAACCTCGCTAAGGATATTTTCCCGGGGACTGAAGTGAACCGGATTATTCTTAACCCTCAGGGAGGAGGTACACACCCGATAGACGCAACATTCATCTCAGAACGTGATAGATGCGCCATCCGATTCTTTAGCCCTACACCAGATGACGTGCTCATGTTGAAGGAGAGGTTCCCTCAGATTGATTGGGGAGTTAAAACTAAAGTCTCTATATTCAGTCTCCTTAGAGAGATTGTCGGTAGTGACTTGGCGAGGAAGTTCCTCCTGTCAGATACCACCGCAGTATGCCTCAGGCGTATCTGCGAACTCGAGAAGTATGGTGAGTGTCGGAAGTTTCTCCCGCAGCACGTGGAGAACAGCTACCATGAGCCGTGGTGCAATCCGAGCTCCGAATGGGAGCTCACCCCGCGCAAGGGCTAACGCCCGCCAATGAGAATAGCTCGCCTTGAGACACCAAAGTCTCGGCTTGAGCCTCTTGGCGGGCTATTTTCATGTCTTTTTACAGAAATTATTCCCCACCAAAAAACCGTCCCAGTAAGGACGGTTTTTTAGCACAAATAAGGCTCTCAATGGTTTCCCATTGTCTCGCATAGAGCTGTTCTCGCATAATGTCTGTGCTTGAACTGGTTCTAATTATATATCAAGGTCGTCGAGTTCTGCAAGCTCTTTTCTGGTGTTTTCTGCGTAAGATGATCCATTTTCCACAGTTTCATCTGTTGAGTTATCCACAGAAGCATGATCGTTATAGCTATTACTCTCACGCTCACCAGAAAAACCATCATTGTTAACAATTTTCAAGTTATATCGAGCGTCATTCTTTGCGCCCAAAGCTCGCAGAAGTGTACGCAAACTCTGTGCCGTACTGCCGCGCTTACCAATAACTCGACCCAAATCTGCTGGATTAACTGTCAATGTTAGTAAAACGCCCTTTTCATCAATCGTTCGGTCTACTACGACGTCTTCTGGATGTCCAACCAACGCCTTTACAGTATATTCTACAAACTGCTGATCTATTGTTGACATTCTGCCCCTCCTCCTGGAATTAAACTGTATTTTCATTATACACGAGCAGTTTACGCCGTGCAAACTTTAACTATTTCTCGCCAGATTCTTTATATTTAGCAATTGCAGCACGAGCGGCTTGCTGTTGGGCAACTTGCTTTGACGGACCAATGCCTCGCCCCATCATATTGTCGCCAACAAAAACCCCAAGGGTAAAGACTTTATCATGATCTGGACCTTCTTCGCTCAGGACTTTATATACTGGCGTTTGATTGTCAACTCGCTGAGAAATCTCCTGCAAATATGACTTCGGATCACGCCAACTGCCCGACTCTAAAATTCCATCCAACTTAACAATTATATGCTTGTGAATAAAATCGCGAGCATCGTCAAAGCCGCGCTCCAAATAAATCGCGCCGATTACCGCCTCAAACGCATTAGCTAAAATCTGTAAATGCGCTCGCTCCGAGCCGTTCTTCTCACCCTTTGACATACGAATTAGCGGGCCATAACCCAACTTATCGCCAGCATCGCCAATACTTTCTGTTCGCACCAAAGCTGCCCGCCAAGCAGTCAAAATTCCCTCTGGCTCAGAAAAATGCGTAAACAAATATTCCGTTACCGCCAATTCCAAAACCGCATCACCTAAGAACTCCAGACGCTCATTGTGATGATGAACGGATTTTCGATGCTCATTCACATAGCTACGGTGAGTCAAAGCTGTAATCAGCAAATCCAAATTCGTAAATTCAAAACCTAATTTTTCGCGCGCAAAATCTTGATATGGCGCAGTGTTCATTCCGTTCATTTATAAGTTCTCCTGTCTAATTCGTTTCATTGCCAAAAGAATCAGCTTGCCAATATCTTCATATTCAACTTCATCCAGCGCCTCATGAAAACTGAACCATTTAAGACCATTCATCCATTCCTCCTTTTGGAGTTTCTCGTTAGGATCCAGCGCCTTAACTAGATAAACTTGCGTTGTCATCAATACCAATTTATCGATTCGACGATAACGAAAATTCACCTTTCCTAGCCAGCCGTGCAGTTCAATTTTCTTCAGCCCAGTTTCCTCGCCGATTTCCCTACGAGCCGTCACTTGAGCTGTTTCACCTGGCTCAATGTGCCCTTTGGGAATTGTCCAGCGGTCGCGAGCGTCCTGATATAGCAAAAACTCTGCCTCGCCCTTTTTATTACGACGAAAAATCACGCCACCAGCAGTTGGCTCGCGTACGATTTCCTGAATCAATGGCTTCTTACTGCCACCAAAATATTTTTTTATCTTATCAAAGTTGCTTGTTCTCACTGTCGGACTCCTCCACGAGAGTACGGAGTGCCGTGCCAAGCACGCCATTCACAAACTTACCCGAGTTATCCGAACCGAACGCTTTCGCTAATTCTACCGCTTCGTTAATCACCACTTTCGGCGGAACGGTATCTGCACAATATAGCAATTCATATAAACCAATTCTAAGTACCGCCCGATCAATTCGCGGCAACTGACTAATAGGCCATTCTGGCGCCAATGGTTGCAATTTCTCGTCCAATCGACTCTGCGTCGAAAGTACGCCGCTGATCAAATTATCGATAAATTCAATATCGTCAACTGATGATTTATATTCAGCCAAATTACGCTTTAAAATAGTCTTATAATCAACATCGCTATCACCAACCTCTTTGCGAAATTCATGTTCATAAAGTGTTTGCAGTGCGACAATTCGTCCCAAATGACGGTTTGATGCCATTATTAAGCGTCCTGTTCGTAATTATTATTTTGTTGTTTTACCGGTTTCACGCTTGGTTGTCTTCACCTTAACTGGTGAAGTTGCGTTAACGCGACGTGCCAATTTTAATACCAAGTGGCTGCGACGAAGACCAGTTTTACGTGGGCTACTCTGTTTCTTAGGTTGTGCCATAATTTATTCTCCTCTTTTAGGTTGTCATAAAACTTACGTACTATTATACCTTTTTTATTAGACAATCTCAAGAGCTTGCCTGCAAATTAGATAATGATACTAACTTTTTACAATAATAAAAGGTAGATCGAGGTAGATTATTTCCTAAACCACGATATTCACCAGCTTGCCTGGAACGTAAACCATCTTCTTAGGTAGTTTATTGTTTGTGAATTTCTGGACATTTTCATCAGCCAGAGCAGCCTCTTCAACGCCCTGCTTGTCCATATCACTCGGCAGCTCAAGTTTTGCACGAAGCTTGCCGTTCACTTGAACTATAATAGTCATCGTATCGCTCTTTAGATATTCTTCGTCCCACTTCGGCCAGTGACCAACGTGAACCGTATCGTCATGACCCATTTCACGCCACAATTCCTCTGTGATATGCGGAGCAAAAGGCGCCAAAATCTGAATCAAACTTTCTAACGCAAATCGCCACTCGTCCGACATGTCAATTCCATGCGATTCTTTTATCTTATACAAGCCATTGACCATTTCCATCATCGAAGCCACGGCTGTATTAAACTTCTCATCTTCAATGTCACGAGTAACTTTTTTAATCGTCAAATGGGTTAATCGCAATAATTCTTGGGCTGTTTTTTCATCCGCGTCAAGAGAGTCATTTGGATTATTATCAACGAGCTCCTGAACCAGATTCCATGCTCGGTTTAAGAATCGATAAGTTCCCGGAACGCCACGAGGATCCCATGGCGCGTCCATGTCATAAGGCGCGATGAACATTTCGTAAACTCGCAGCGCATCAGCGCCGTATCCACTATCCATAATTTCCATTGGATCAATGACATTGCCCTTGGACTTGGACATTTTCTGACCATCCGGAGCCATAATGTATGCATTGTACATCATTCGCTTGAAAGGTTCTGGAGTCGGAACGAGGCCGAGCTTATAGAAAAATCGCATCCAAAAACGACTATATAGCAAGTGAGCCACGGCGTGATCGGCGCCATTGTAATAATCAACCGGCATCCAATGGTTAATTCTCTCAGGATTCCATGCTTCATTATCGTTGTGTGGGTCGAGATATCGCAAGAAATACCAGCTAGAGCAAGCATAGCCATCCAAAGTGTCAGTCTCGCGCCGACCTTCTACCCAATTGTCGCCATCAGGCTTATTTTCTGTAATCGGCACAGTTTTTCCAGTTTCAACATCCACCCAGACTCGCACCCAATCATCAACTTGAGCCAAAACAGAAGTATTCCCGCCCGTTGGCTTAAAGTTCTCTACCTCTGGTAAAATCACCGGCAAACACTCATCAGCCACGGCAATTGGCGCACGGCCATCAACATGAACAATTGGAATCGGAGCGCCCCAATATCGCTGACGAGAAATCAACCAATCGCGCATTTTATACGTGGTTTTACTTCGCCCAGAATTCTGCTTCTCCAGCCACGCAACAATTTGCTCGCGAGCATCCTCACTCCTGGTCCCGTTGAATTGTCCGGAATTTATCAACTCACCTTCACCAGAATAACAGCCAGCATCGGCTGAATGCTCAGGCTTATCAATAACCTGGATAATCGGCAAGTCAAATTTCTCGGCAAACGCAAAATCGCGCTCGTCGTGCGCTGGCACCGCCATGACTGCGCCGGTTCCATAGCCACCCAAAACATAATCCGCCACCCAAATCGGCAATTTTTGACCATTAACTGGGTTTATGACATAACTGCCAGTAAATACGCCTGTTTTCTCTTTATTCTCTTGGCGTTCAACATCAGATTTTTGTTGCGAAGCTTGGATATACGCTTCAACCTTTTCGCGCGTATCAGAATTGACCAACTGAGAAATCAGAGGATGCTCCGGTGCCAAAGCTACATACGTCGCGCCAAATAACGTGTCAGGCCGAGTTGTGAAAACTGTAATCTTGGAATCTTGACCGCTAACCGCAAATTCAACTTCCGCGCCAACTGATCGACCGATCCAATTTTTCTGCATGGTTTTAACCATTTCCGTCCAGTCAAGCTCATCGGTTGCCTCTAAAATTTCATCTGCATACGCCGTAATTCGGAAAAACCACTGCTTGAGACTTCGCTTGGTCACAGGATTACCGCAGCGCCAACATTTGCCACCTTCAACCTGTTCGTTAGCAAGCACTGTGTTATCAGTTTCGCACCACCATTGCGGCTGCTCTTTTTGATATGCCAAATCGTGCTTGTATAATTGCGTAAAAATCCACTGAGTCCATTTGTAATATTCTGGATCGGCTGTAGAAATTTCTTTTGTCCAGTCATAACTAAACCCAAGTCGCTTCAATTGCTCCTTAAAATGAACCTTCGCCTCATCGTGCGCTACACGCGGCGTTTTTCCGACTTTAATAGCGTAATTTTCAACCGGCAGACCAAAGCTGTCCCAGCCGATTGGATGATAGACATTATAGCCCTGCTGACGCTTGAA
>FLSE01324955.1_pt1 | contig 23773 bp, 20 predicted proteins | sample 1550461 | NCBI WGS metagenome assembly FLSE01 (sample SAMEA4031758, study PRJEB14383) | metagenome | biome: human; feature: oral; material: saliva | place: Philippines | collected 2014 | reverse complement strand
GCCATAAATACGTTATTGCCAATCTCCATAAATCGACCACAATCACAGTTCGGATGACAATTTTCACCAAATTTTGGATCATGCTCAATGAAATCAAACTCATAAAACATCTCACTATCTGGACCACACGGATCACCAACCGGAGTAGTTTCTGGACCACCATTACGACTCCACCAGTTTTTACTGCCGTCATAAAAGAAAATTCTCTCACCTGGATTTACGCCGCGCGCCGCACCTTGCTCCTCGCTGCCGATATCTGCCATTTTTGCGTCAATACCTTTTTCCGCAAACTTCTTCTGCCACAGTTCAGCTGCTTCAATATCTTTTTCAATATTATATTCCGGCGCACCGATAAAACAAGTTACATATAGCTTCTGAGGGTCAAGACCAATCTCCTCGGTTAAAAATGTCCACATCCAACCAATTTGCTCTTCCTTAAAATAGTCGCCCAAGCTCCAGTTTCCAAGCATCTCAAAAAATGTCGTATGGCGATTGTCGCCAATGTCGTCAATATCTTGAGCCCGTAGACATGTTTGAGAATCAGCAATTCTCTTACCTTCGGGATGCGTCTCGCCAAGCAAGTACGGAATCATCGGCTGCATTCCAGCGCCCGTAAACAAAGTCGTCGGATCATTAGTTAAAATCAATGGCGCACGCTCAACGACAGCGTGACCTTGTTTTTTATAAAATTCAAGATATTTACTACGTATTTTTTGGGCATTCATGAGTGCTATTATACCATAAAATAACCCCGTCTTACAGATGGGGTTATTGGTCAAGTTGTCAATATTGACGATTTATTCAGCTACTTCTTCAGCTGGCTCTTCTTTTGGCTGATTCTTGCGAAGTTTTTCTGGATTGCGGATAGCTTTGTGCTTATCAGCAGAAACTTCCTTAACCCACTTTGGCAATTTAACGCCAGCTTCTTTCAATAGCTTAACTACGCGCGGTGTTGGCTGTGCGCCATTGTCCAAATATTTCTGAGCCAATTCAACTTGGATATTTGATTCTTTAGTGTGTGGGTTGTAGCTACCGACATAAGCGACTACACGACCGCTTGATGGATGACGATGTGCTTCTTGTACCGCCAAGCGATATACTGGATAACCTTTGCGGCCCAAACGTTGCAAACGAATTGCTAGCATAAAATTAATTCTTCCTTTAACTCTACGTTTTATTATTCCTTACTTTAGAACAGTTTACACTATTTCTCTCATAACGTCAATCTGTTTTCACGATCCCGCCACCCAAACATTCATCGCCGTCATATATTACCGCAGATTGACCCGCAGCTACGGCACGCTCCGAAGCAGAAAGACGTACAATATCTCCGTCAATTTTCGCGTCGAATAAAGTGCCTCGATGACGTAACCGAACTTGTACATTCTTATCTTTATGCGGTGCTTGGTTAATCCAATGAACATCCGCCAATCTAAGTTCTTTTCGCCACAAACTTTCATTGTCAATTGAGCGCGAAACATAAACTTCATTCTTCTCCATATCTTTACCGACGACATAGTACGGTAATCCACCACCAACATTCAAACCATGGCGCTGACCAAGCGTATAGAAAATTGCGCCGTCATGCTTACCGACGACAGATCCCGTCTGCTGATCAATAATGTTTCCTGGCGCAGTTTTAATATATTCCGACAAAAACTCACGAATTCCAACTTGCCCAACAAAACAAATTCCCATTGATTCCTTTTTGCTAGCCGTCCACAAACCACGCTCTTTCGCCATTTCACGAACTTCAGACTTAGTAAAATCGCCCAACGGAAATATGGTTTTTGACAAAGCCTCCGAAGTCACTCGATATAAGAAATACGTTTGGTCTTTATTATCATCACTAGCGCGTAACAATTTAGCCGACGAAGACGATTCATGAGTAACGCGCGCATAATGCCCTGTCGCGATATAATCCGCTCCAGCCGCCAACGAAGCTTCCAAAAATATCTTAAACTTCACTTCTTGATTACACATAATATCTGGGTTTGGTGTGCGACCCGCTTGATATTCGCGAATCATATAATCGACAACGTTCTGCTTATACTCTTTCTGGAAATCAAAAACTCGAAAATCAATACCCAAACCAACCGCCACACGCTTGGCATCAGCAACATCTTCCGCCCACGGACAATGCATTCCGGGAAGATCTTCCGACCAGTTTTTCATATAAACACCCGTTACATCATAGCCCTGCTCAACCAAAAGTGCTGCGGCAACGGAGGAATCCACACCGCCCGACATTCCAACAAAAACTTTCTTACTCATCTGGACAACCCCAGGGAGAATAGCCCAATTCTCATTAATTCACCCATTGCCAGCCACCAGCCCCACGGAGTCAACCACCACCACGAGCTCCAGTTTTTATCAGAAGCGACAGGATGACTTCGAATCTTCACATCGTTAAATTGCGCTGAAAATTCGAGTTGCGCCCGACGCATATGATATCCACTTGTCACCAGAATCACATCTTCAATTTTTCGCGAATCGACAATTTTCTTCACTTCAGTGGCGTTTTGTCTAGTCGTCTCGGAAGATTCGTCCATGACAATGGCTTTCTCAGGAACGCCGCTATTAATCGCTCGCTGGTACATAGCCTTAGCATTGGACGGACCAGTCTTATCGGCCGCCGCGCCCGACACAACAATCAACGGCGCCCAGCCTTCTTTATATAATTTAATAGCCTCGTCGGTTCGTGCATTCGTATCGCCACCGCTAACAACAACTATTGCATCAGCCCTACGACAATCACCTTCTCCCACGCTTTGGCATTTCCCTAAATCATTCGGCGACAAATATACACTAAGTCCAAAAATCACCAAAGTAGCAAAAATAATCAAGCCAACTAGTTTACGGATCATCGACGAGTCCTCTTCATTTCCGATTGCACAGCTTCGATGATAAATTCGCCAGCTCGCTTTATATTCTCATCATTGTTCAACTTGCCTAAGGTAAGCCTTAGACTGCCGTCAATCTCTGATTCACTCAGACCAACACTCGCTAGTACATGAGAACGCGTTCCAGAATTTGCCGCACAAGCACTCCCTGTAGCCACCAAGACCCCTCGAGACTCCAATAAAAACACCAATCTTTCAGCGTCAATTCCAGAAAATGATATATTCAAAAAACTCACCAAACTTTTTTTCATATCTGACGATATCAACATCTCAGGAAAAGCCTGCCTCAAATCTTTTACCAAATTTTCTCGTAGTTTTCGCAGTCGCTTCACTTCAGCGGAACGTCGTTTTTGTGCCAATTCCAAAGCAGTCGCAAAGCCAACCACTCCAGCAACGTTTTCAGTTCCACTGCGCAGACCCAATTCTTGACCACCACCAAAAATATTGGCTTTCAGCGTAATGCCAGGTCGCACCCACAATAAACCAACTTGCTTTGGACCGTAAACTTTCGCCGCAGATAATGTCAATAAATCAACGCCCAGCCTTTTAATTTTCACATCAATTAAAGCCGCCGCCTGCGAAGCATCAGTATGAAAAATCAACGGTAAAGATTCGCCATTTTCTTGGCGTCTGAGTCGCTCAGCCTTTACAATTTCCGCAATTTCTTCAATTGGCTGAATGTAGCCCAGCTCATGATTCACCAGCGCAACACTAACAAACCCAACATCTGGCGTTAACATTTTTTTAACCGTGTTCGGGTCTATTCGTCCATTTTTCATTGGCGGAATTAGCTTTACTTCCGAACGCGCTTTTGCGGAATTAATCACCGAGTCATGTTCAATTGCCGAAATTAAACTTACGCCATTTGCCGCATTGAACGCCAAATTAACAGACTCAGTTGCTCCAGCTGTCATTATCAATTCATCAGCCATAACACCCAAGCAGCGCGCCAGCCGAGCCTTCGCGTCTTGATATTCACGCTTTGTGAATATTGCCGGAGCGTACGGACTAGACGGATTGAAAAACTTTTCAGAAAAATATGGTAACATCGCCTCAATCACCAACGGATCCATTGGCGTGGCAGCAGCATGATCAAGATAGATATAGTCTTTATTCACTTTTTTATTATATCAAAGCGACCGACCGGTTTGCGGATCTTTCTTATACAATTGTCGAGAAACTCGCTCGTAATATTCCTTAGTTGCCAAGACAAAATTCTGAAGCTCGTCGCCCTCCAAGTAACTATAGCGATAATTCGGCTGAATCTTCAAAATTCCCTTTGGTTGCACTTCATAACGCGTCGTCAATTCTTGCCGGCCACCCTTACCATCAGCAACTTCTTCATACCAAATCCAGGTATCTTTATCTAAATTAAAAAATTCTCGTCGCGCAACATACGCCGGCTTCTCGCCAAAAATTGTTGCGCCAATTTCACTTTCCAATTGGATTAGCTCGCGCTCGGTAAATTTCTTTAATGGACGATCTTTTTTACGGAATTTCAACAAAGACACTGCGTCGCTATCATCAGCAAAAACCAAACTTCGTACTTTTTTCAAAAACTTAGTCACTTATTGTACCTCGTTAGCTTTAGTTTTTCGAAGATCTGTTAACCTATTGCCAATTTCTTTCACAGACCCAACAAGATCGGTGGGCTTCTTTTTTTCACCAAGCACTTCCCTGCAGTGATTAAGCGCTTCATCACTGCCACCTTTAACTGCGACCCCGCCTAAATTGGGATTTAGTTTAGAGTCAAAGTTGCCCTTCTCGGTATTAGTATAAATTCTATAAACCTCTTTAAGAGCTCCAATATCAGGCGTATTTTCAATACGTTCAGTACTATTCATTTTCTCCACTTTCAAATGCCAAAAAGTTCTTTTGTGTTGTGAAGAGTAGCTTGGCTTAAAACATCAAAATCAATATTTCGCTGCTTCGCCCAATATTCAGCCACCAATCTCACATATTCTGGCTTGTTTATATTACCACGAAACGGCGCTGGTGTCAAGAATGGCGCGTCAGTTTCTAGTAATAATCGCTCCAGCGGGATTGAAGCGAACAATTCTTTCTGCAATTGATCCTTTGTGAATGTACTAATTCCATTAAGTCCAACGTACAAATTTCGCGAAAAACCTTTTTCCAAATTTTCACGCGTATCTGTAAAACTATGCAACACGCCGCGAAGCCCGTGAAAATTGTCAAAAATTGGCCAAAAATCATCCCAAACTGACGGCTGATCCTTCGCACCGTCGCGAACATGAAAACTTACTGGCAAATTGTAATCAATCGCCATTTGAAGTTGTGCCTCCAAGCCCTCAATTTGTGTTTCCCGCGGACTGTTATTGTAATAATAATCGAGCCCAATCTCACCAATTGCCACAATCGGAGAATTTTCCGTCTTATTCTCCAGCAAAGTTTTGACATCTCCCCAGCCATCTTTCGTATCGTGCGGATGAACGCCAATTGCCGCCCAAGTAAACTCATGATTCGCGGCAAATTCCACAGCTTGGCGGCTACTTCGCTGGTCAGTACCGACACAAATCATGCCAATATTCGCCTCGACCGTTTCTTTGTAAAACCTCTCGCGATTGTCCGTAAAAAATTCCGTATCGTGCAAATGACAATGTGAGTCTATCAAGCGTAAATTTTCAGTCGCACTATTACTCATCGACTTCACCCATAGCTATTTAACCTGAGAATCTGCTTTTGGGGCGCGTGGATCTGGCGTATGAATATATTTGCGCGGGAACAAAGGCGTCAATTCTGACGGCACGACACCACTAGCAAACATATCATGAATTTTCTCGGCAGTTTGCGGCATAAATGGACGCAACATGTCGGACACCTGCAATAATGTGCCACAAGCGTGTGCTAAGATCTCGCTCAAATGCGACTCCGCCTCTGGATCTTTATCACGATTTTTAGCGACTTGCCATGGCTGAACTCGCTCAATATATTGATTCAAAGAACGAACAATTAGCCAAATTTCGTCCATTGCTTGGTCAAACATATAGCTTTCCATCGCCTGACGATACGGACCCATGTCATGCTCTGATTGTGGAGCGTCGCCAATAACGCCCGCTTGATAACTTTGCACCATTTTAGCGACTCGCTGAACCAAATTGCCCAAATCATTGCCAAGCTCACCATTATACGCAGCTTCAAACTTCTCCCAAGTAAAGTCGCCGTCATCTTGCGTTGGTACGTGGCGCAAGAAATAATATCGAAACGCCTCAGCGCCGTAATCTGGAATAATATCAGCTGAACCAACACCATTTCCGAGACTCTTTGCCATTTTCATTCCGCCAGAATTAATAAATCCATGAACAAGTAAAACCTTCGGAAGCGGTAAATCTAGCGCCATGAGCATTGCTGGCCAAATACCAGCGTGGAAACGAAGAATATCCTTACCAATGACTTGCACGTCAGCCGGCCAGAATGATTGCCACTCTTCTGGACGATCAGGATAACCGATAACCGTAATGTAATTGCTCAGAGCATCTAACCAGACGTACATGACTTGATTGTCATCGCCGGGAACTGGCACACCCCAGCTAAGATTTTTACGTGGACGAGAAACCGACACATCTTTCAGGCCGTCTTTCATCAACTCCAAAAACTCTTTTTTACGGAATTCAGGCACGATTCTCATTTTATTTGACTCAATTGCCTGACGAATATTGTCCGAAAAAGCACTGGTCTTAAAATAGTAATTTTCCTCACTCAAACGCTGATACGGCGTCTGGTGATCTGGACAAACCCCATTATTATCGGCAGCTTCTTTATCCGTAACGAAAGCTTCGCACCCCTGACAATACCAGCCTTCATATGAACCTTTGTAAATGTAGCCAGACTCAACGAGCTTTTGCCAAATATATTGCACCGCAGCGACATGATGCGCGTCAGTTGTTCGAATAAAATCCGTCACTGAAATATTCAGCTCAGCAATCATCTTCTTAAAATTGACATGCGTTTGATCGACGTATTCTTGAGGTGTTTGATTTTGACTGGCAGCTTTGGCAGCAATTTTATTGCCATGCTCATCCACGCCCGCCTGAAAACGAACTTCACGACCGTTTTGTCTGGAATAACGTGCCCACACGTCTGCCAACATATAATCCATAGCATGCCCAATGTGCGGCAAGCCGTTTACGTAAGGAATAGCGGTAGTGATGTAAGCGTGTTTCTTAGTCATAATATATATTATATCACCACTAGAGCAATTATCGCAGACGCCACTCTTTCAATAACCTCTTCCAATCTTCAATCGCCAAATCTTCAGCGCGAGCATCTGGTGAAATTCCTGCATTTTTCAGCAATTCTTCCGCCGCACCCTTATCAATTCCCAACCCACCACTCAAGCTAGACCGCAACTTCTTTCGCTTAGCAGAAAATCCAGCCTTAACAATGCGGAAAAAATCTTTTTGATCTTCCGAAGTGATCAAGGGACTATTGCGAGTCCTCAAAACTACAACCTGCGAGTCAACTTTTGGCGGTGGCGTAAAAAACTGCCTAGGAACTTCAATATCCAGCTCCGCTTCGGCAAAAATCTGAACGCTCACAGATAGAACACTCATATTCCCAGACTCTGCCGCAATTCGCTCGGCAACCTCTTTTTGAACCAGTAGCACCGCGATGCTCGGCTTATTTTCCACGGTCATCAATTTTTCAACAATTTTGCTGGTGATGTAATATGGGACGTTAGCTACGACTTTGTAATTTTTTGGCAATTGGTTCAGGTCAAATTGCAATATATCTTGATTTACGACAGTCAATCTCTTGCCAGGAAATTGCCCTGGTAATTTTCGCGCCAAATCTGCGTCAAATTCCACGGCGGTCACCGAATTAGCCCGAGCCAACAAGCGACTAGTCAAAGTACCCAGCCCTGGTCCGATCTCCAACACAACATCATCACTAGTCAATTCAGCCGCTTCAGCAATATCCGCCAAAATCTCTGGATCCTTCAGCCAATGCTGTCCAAGCGATTTTTTTGGTCCACGAGAAGAAGTCATTTAGCGCCCATCTCCATTCGTCCAGTCGGTCGCCAAGTCGAATCCGTGCGGATGTTTGGCTGCAAATCCACCGGTATCGTAAACCTTGCCCGGGCCCATACTAGTCTCAACCACCGAACATCGTGGATAATTACCATAATTAGCCGCCACCAAAATATAGCCATCCTTATCAACCTTCGCGCCATCCGCCCGCACTGTATAAGTACCGCCACTGCCGCAGGATTTTATCACAATGTTCATCGGCAAGTCATAATACGTCTCGCGATGCGCCACACCCTTAGAATCGGTAAATATCTGCGCGCCCTTACTTTTCGTCAATGGATTTTTAGGCTTCGTGCCAATTATTTCAATCTGCTTCTTCGGCTGCTTTGTGATTTCGCTAGCAAATTCCTTACGACTAATCTCGCGCTCGTTCTCTATCTCAACCTGATAAGTCACCTTCCGCACACCTTTTTCCCCAAGTTGTTTAACACTCTTAAATCCAATCGGCTGAGAATCGTCCTTAATCTGCTCAATATCAAAATTAACATCAGCTTCTTCGGTTATCGTTCGCTGTTTTGATCGTTCAATCTTCATTACCAGACCCACACCGTTCACCAAAAGATCGTCGGAATTCGTAAAATGCGTCTTATCTTCGCGATACAAAGTCAGCCCAGCGGCCTTAGCAATCAAAGCCGGCGTTTGTTCAGCTGTGGTTATTTTCAGGCGTTTATTTCCATCAATTATTGTTATTGGGCGAGCGCGGAAAATGTTGACCTGGTATTTTGCGCCTGTTAATTCCATATCAATATTCGGCTCAACCGCGTCAATCTTTTCGTCAATCGTAATCTTAGCCGCACGCAAGGCCTGCCGAACAGTCAATGCATTTGTGATAATGGTCTTTTCTTCGCCGCGATCATAAATACGAACCAAATGCTCACCGGAAGTCTTTCCGTCAGCAAACGAAATCATTGGAGTCGCAATCGCAACCAACACAGCTAATCCAATAATTTTTCCAAAAAATAAACTTTTTGCGCGCATAATAATTTGACAATTCACACAATGTATTAGAAAAATTATATCAGATTTTGAAATTATTATCTATAGATGTCCTGAAGTCCCATTTTAACCTTACAGGTCGGCCACGGTTGCCATCCACGAGCCTTATAAGTTTGCCATGCCTTTTCGTCCTGCACGGCAGCTGGAGCATCAGAGGCCAGTTCGTATCCGCCATAATTTCCCCAAGTTCGTTTATCAAACTGGTATGCACCGTAATATCCATTTCCAGTATTCGATGTATAGCTACCCTCGCAGCTTCTTAGTCTAGCAAGTGCTTCAGAAAAACTGCCAGAAAATGACGTAGAGCTTTTCGTCCCCACAATCTCAATCTGTTCCTTTGGCTCTTTTGTCACAACACTAGCAATTTCCTTACGACTCACCTCCACGCCGTTCTTCATCTCGATTTCATAAGTAACATTTTTCTTACCGTTCACGCCCGCTTGTTTTACTTCGCGATATCCCGAATCTCGATTCGCGTCTTGAACTTTTTCAACCTCAAATTTTACATCTTCTTCTGCGGTTATAGTTTGCTTGCCATTACGCCAAAGCTCGATTTTCATACCAGAAATAATTTTCGCCGAACGACCCACAGATAGCGTATCATCTTTCTTTGGATCAATATTCTTCTCTTTCAATAGCTCGCCAACCGTCTTAGCATGTGTGCGAATGACAGATTCTTTGCCATAAAGTACAAAATTAACCATCGAAGCTCTGTCAATTTTCATCACCATGTTTGCGCCATCAACCGCCATATTATCGGAATTGGATAGAGTGGTTTTGTCCTCTTCAAAAACTTCAATTCCAGCGGCTTTCGCAATCAAAGCTGGTGTTTGTTCGGCAGTGGTTATTTTCAAGCGTTTATTTCCATCGACAATTGTTATTGGACGAGCGCGGAAAATATTAATATTATACTTCTCCGCCACCATCTCCGAATCAAGACTCGGCTCGACTACGTCTTGGCGTTCGTCAATAGAAAACTTAGCCAATTTCAAAGCCTCGCGAATCGTCCTCGCTTTTGTAACAATCGTCTTTTCTGTGCCTCTGTCGTAAATCGTCACCAGCTTTTCATCAGCCTTGGCTGCTGGCTTAGTAGCGTCAGCCAATGCTTGATTAACAAAAAACAAACCGCCAACCAGCATCAATATCGCGCCAGAAACGAACGTAATTTTCTTAGAATAGTGTTTTGCTTGTAATCTTATACCCATAAGTTCACACCCACAACGTAGGTATTCTTATTATATCAAATTTTCTCCAAGCGTGCGAACTCGACGTTCAATTTCTTAATATTTCCATTGTCAAACTGAACCGTAACACTCAGCCCTTCGCTATCAATAATTTCCCCCGAACCAAAACTCGGACTGCGAACTCGATCACCAACTTCCAAACCAATATCTTCCGAATAAAAATCAGGTTCTACCATCGGCTGAGCCGGCCTATCAACCCCACCAGCCATCAAACCCATCTCGTCCAAAAACCTCGATGGTATATTATAGCCAATCTGACCAAATTGCGTCCGAGAGCTGACACAACTAACAAACAATTCTTCTCTCGCCCGAGTCACGCCAACGTAGCACAACCTGCGCTCCTCTTCGACGTCATCAGCGTTGCCGCTATCAAACACTCTCGCATGCGGCAAAATTCCCTCTTCCAGCCCTGCCAGAAAAACCACCGGAAACTCCAAACCTTTAGCTGCATGAAGTGTCATGAGCGTTACTTGTTGATCGGCAGTTGTATCCGTCGAAGACATCAAAGCCATCTCCTCCAAAAACGTCGCCACGTCAACGTAAGCCTTCGCCTCTGACAAAAGCACGCCGATATTTTCCATTCGCTCTTCAGCTTGCGGCGTTCCGTCGTTTATAAAATCTTCATAGCCAGTACTTTTCATGATCTTTTCAATCAGTTCGGCTGGGGATCCGTCAATTTCCTGCTGCAAATCGTGCAGTTTTTGGCCAAACTCTAGCAACGGACGTTTTGCGCGCGCTGTCAAAGTATCCGCCTCCTCAACTGCCAGTAACCCGCTAATTATGTCTCTCCCTGACGCGTCATTCCAATCCAAAAACTTAGAAATACTCACCGCGCCAACGCCACGTTTTGGCGTATTCACAATTCGCAAAAAACTAACTCGATCACTCGGCTGATACAACAATCGCAGATATGCCAATAAATCCTTAACGACCGCTCGATCCAAAAATCGCAAACCGCCGACGATTTTATACGGAATATAACTCTGACGCAAGGCTCGCTCAATTGCGTAACTTTGTGCGTTCGTTCGGTACAACACCGCCACGTCGCCATATTGACGACCGTTCGCAATTTGCGCCTGAATCTCATTCGCAATCGCCAAAGCCTCCTCAGACTCATTGTATAATTGCCATAATTTTGGCTCAACACCGTCGCCATTCGCTGTCCATAAATTTTTATCAGTTCTATGAATATTATGACTAATCAGCGCATTTGCCATATTCAAAATCGCGCCAGTCGAACGATAATTTTGCTCCAGCTTAACCACCGTCGTGCCCGGAAAATCACGCTCAAAATTGAGAATGTTAGTATAATCAGCCCCGCGAAAACTATAAATCGACTGAGCGTCATCACCAACCACGCATAAATTGCGACGCGAATTAACCAACAGTTTAATTAACGCATATTGCACCGCATTCGTATCCTGATACTCGTCAATCAAAATATGCTCGAATTGCTGCTGCCATTTATGACGGATATCCGGCTTGTTTCGTAACAATTCAACGGTTTTTATTAATAAATCATCAAAATCCAACGCCGAAGCATCTTTCAAAGCTTTTTCATAAGCAAAAAATAATTCAGCTATTTTCTGCTCTCTTGGGCCGCGAGTCGAAGCCGAAAAATCCTCAGTATTTCGCATTTCATTTTTAGCGTTTGAAATAGCCGAAAGTACAGCTCGAGGTTTAATGTCTTTATCCGTCAAGCCGCGAGTCTTCATAATTTGCTTCATCAAGCTTATTTGATCGTCGGTATCGTAAATTAAGAAGCGCTTGTTCAGACCAATATTTTCACCATCCATCCGCAACATTCGCACGCAAATACTGTGAAAAGTTCCCATCCACGGCATAAATTGCCGATTTTCAGAATCTTCGCCCAGTATTTGTGCTAACCTCTGACGCATTTCCTTCGCGGCTTTATTAGTAAATGTAACCGCCAATATTCGACTAGGAAATATTTTCAACTCGCCAATCAAATAGGCAATTCTATGGGTCAGAGTTTTGGTCTTTCCAGATCCAGCTCCAGCCAAAATCAACAATGGCCCATCGGCGTGCGTCACCGCTCGAGCCTGCTCGCTATTTAATCCGTCAGTAAAATTAGACATATATCTATTTTATCAGCAAAAAGTACGAAACAGCGCCGCCAGCCATACCAATTGCCAAGAATAGAACAATAAGCAACGCTATTAATAATCCAGATTTTTTCTTTTCTTTGTCGACTGAAGGTTTGACCTCTGTAGATACGGCTGCAAAAATCGGTGCCGGTTCAGAATCTACAGTTTCCTTTTCGGACAATTCGGAAGATTCAATCAAAGAACTGTCAATATCGGTGGACATTTTATCGTCTGAATCTTCAGGAACGCCAGCCTCCTCAATTGCTATAATTTCTGGGCTCAAATCCATTGGTGAGTCGGGCGCATCGCCCAAAGAGTTTTCGCTCATGCTGTAATTAGATAAATTGGTATTGTATTGATGTTCCAATTTTACATCCTCAGAATCAGCAGACATAGACACATCTTCATCGCTAGTCATCTCAGAATTAGTCACAGTTTGACTAACAGAACCAAGCGGTCGCTTCTCCACTTCAACATTAGCAATAAACGGAGATTCCAGCGGCGTAGTCATCGGTGCAGCAGGAGCTTCGCTATTACTTACGGCTAATGATTGAGCTATCTTATCAGTCAATGACAACTCCTCAGCAGGCGTATCTTCAATTTTCGTAAAAGTAGATTCATTATGTACGTCTTTAAGATCGGGGGTGCCACTAAGATTATCTGATTGAGCAACTATATCAGACATCTCTTTTCCTACCGCAGAATGCCTATTATTTATGCTAATCACGTCCACCAAATCAGGTGAAGGCTGAATAGTCGTGCCAGTTCGGGATGGAGCGGGAGCAGCGGGTTTTTGGATAGCGCTGACAGATGAAGGTCTAACAACATCCATGAAACGACCAGTCGAGCGTCTCGCGACTAACGGCGCAGCTTTGACTTCGCTAGCAGCCACACCAGGAGCTCTGTTAGCTATTGAGTCGTTAGCAGCCTTCTCGTTCATAGGACTATCGACCTCTTTAGGAGTCGTATTGTCATTAGAAGAGTCTTTTTTTGCTTCAGGCTGAGAGATCGATGATAAAGGAGTAGAAGCAACAGGCGAAGGTGTAAATGGAGTTACCGGAGGCGCAAAGCTAGTACCAATAGAGTTCTCCGGTGCAGACTTTTCCTCTACGGGCGCAGACGCAGAAACCTCGCTATTATTTTCATTAGCCACCACTGGAGCTTCCTTTTCTCGCTGCTTATCCATAAGAGAGCTTACCGCTCTATCCAACTCATCAAAATCAATATCTGTCATATGCCCCCTATTTTTTAACCTTTATGTGCTTTCGAGATTATCTCCTTAAATTGATATGCATCCAAACTGGCTGCCCCAACCAATAAACCATCAAGTTCATCAATTGCTAAATAATCTGCGGCGTTTATTGACGTAATACTTCCACCATAGACAACTCGAACTGATTCCGCCGCTTTTTTACCGTACAAATGAGAAATATGTCGTCGAATCATCTGTGTAGCTTTTTTTACATCAGACGCTTTAGCGCTGTCGCCAGTACCGATTGCCCAAACTGGCTCATATGCAATAACTACTTCATCCAGCTCGTCTGCCGTCACATTAGCCAGACCGCTAGTCAATTGATCAGCCAGAACATCCTTCGTTTCGCCAAGAGTCTTCTCTTGAATCGTTTCACCAACACACAGAATCGGATGAATACGATTTCGAATTGCCGCCTGAACTTTCAGCCGAATGTCTTTTTCGCTTTCAATGAAAATATAGCGACGCTCCGAATGCCCAATTATCACATAATCAGCAATTCCACGAAGATGCGCCGCTGGAATTTCTCCCGTATACGCCCCCGAATCTCGCCAATAGCAATTCTGGGCCGCCAACTTAGCGATTCGACGATTAATTTGTAAACTCAAACTCTGCAGCGTCAAAATAGTAGGCGCTAGCACCACTTCAACATCTCTATGCGACGGCAGCGTGTTCATCAGCTTATGCAAATATAAGCTAGCCTCTTGCATATTGAAGTTCATTTTCCAGTTACCAATGATTAACTTTTTTCTCATGAGATAATCCTTATGCTTAGTTTATCACCTCAAACCGTATGCGTCTAGTAAACTTTCAATTCCAGGCAATTTTTTACCAGCCATCAAGGCCATACTAGCTCCGCCACCAGTGGAAACATGGGTAAAATTGGCGCCGTCATGTCCGTCCCATTTCAATATAAAATCAGCTGTATCTCCGCCGCCGACTATTGAAACGACCCCTTTATTCTGGGCAATAGCTAGCGCCACTCGCGCTGAACCGATTGCAAAATTATCAATTTCAGCATAGCCCAGTGGACCATTCCAAATAACCATCTTCGCGCCGGCCAGTATTTTCGTGAATTTCTCAATTGTCTGACTTCCAATATCCAGCGCCATATCTGAGTTCTTTATTTTATCAATATTAACTTCTTGACGAGGAAAATCCTTAGAAATCTCTGGCGCAACCGCCACATCGATCGGCAATACCAAAAAATCGTCAACATTCTCTACGCCAACCTTAGCCGCTGCCAAATCATAAATTTCCGCGACAACCTTTTCCATTCCTGGCTCAAACACACTCTTGCCGACATTAAACCCACGACAATGTAAAAACGTGTTTGACATAGCGCCGCCAATTAAAATCCGATCCGCCTTTTCAATCAGACGCTTAATTAGTAATATTTTATCGCTAACTTTCGCGCCGCCAATAACCGCAACCAACGGACGTTTTGGCTTATTCATCGCCTCGGTGATAGTTACATATTCTTTTTCTAATAGTAATCCCGCTAGCCCTGGAACACACAATGTAATCGCATGAGTGCTGGCGTGAGCCCTGTGCGCCACAGCAAATCCGTCCTGCACAAAATAATCCGCTCGGACAGCGCGCTGAATTGACTTGGCAAATGTTAAATCATCAGCCTCCTCCTCGTCATAAAAGCGTAAATTCTCCAACATAAGAATACTGCCTCGTGGCGCGCGGCGAATGGCTTGATGAACAGCTTCGCCCACGCAATCATCCAGCAATTCTACCGGACGACTCAGCAACTTGGATAGGTGATCTGCGACGACTTTCAGGCTAAACTTAAGATCCTTACCTTTTGGTCGCCCCAGATGAGACATGATAACAATCTTGCAATTCTGCTCCAGCAAATATCGGAGTGTGGGCAGCGAAGCGCGAATTCTTAGATCATCAGAAATCTGACCGCGCTTTGTTAGTGGCACATTATAATCTGCTCGCAGAAGAATAGTTTTTCCACGTAGATCAACATCGCGAATTGTTTGCTTCGGAAATTTTCTGCCCACCCAAATTCTCCTTATGACAATGTCTTGACTTGAATATTGTCAGTTTTGCCTGGCTCTGGATTGTGACCGCTAACAAGCACAACCGTAACTGGGTCTGCGCCGAAATAGCCTTCTTGTTTCAGCTCATCAGCTAACTTAGTTGCTGCATTTGAATCGTTTGGTCGAACATATGGACGAGAAGCGTACCTTAGTGCCAATTTTTGCGCAGTCTTCACATTTTCTGTCACGCAAACAATTGGCAGATTTGGACGATATGCGGCAACATTAATTGCAGTGGCGCCAGTGTGCGTCTCTGCAATGATGGCTCGAGCCTTAATTCTCCTTGCTAATTGCGCGGCGGTATAGCTCAAAATTGCGTCAGTTTTTTCACGCATCTCAGCCCTTTCTACCAACATTACCTCACTGTGCTCTTGAGTGTAGATAATAGTCTTGCGCATCGCACGGACGGTTTCAACAGGATATTTACCATTGGCGGTTTCATCAGACAACATAACCACGTCAGCACCTTGAATTACGGCATTCGCAACGTCACTTACTTCGGCGCGACTCGGTTCTGGATTATCAACCATACTGCCCATCATTTGTGTTGCAACGATTACCAACTTGCAATATTTACGACACAAGGCAATAATTCGACGCTGTACAACTGGGACGATTTCCGCACCAGCTTCCACCGCCAAGTCACCACGAGCGACCATAATACCGTCACTAGCCTTAACGATTTCTTCCAAATTCTCTGGATCGACGGCAGACTTAGTCTCGATCTTAGCAATAATACTAGCCGTCGAGCCCAGGTCTGTCAATCGACGACGCAAATCAATAATGTCATCAGCTTTTTGAATAAAGCTCAATGCAACGCAATCAAAATCTTGGCTTGCGCCCCACTCCAAATCGTTAATATCTTTCTGAGTAAGAATATCACCGCCAAAATCCGTATCCGGCAAATTCAAACCCTTGCGGCTCATCAAAAAGCCGTCGTTTTGGACTTCTACACGAATTGCAGTTGGGCTAACAATTTCTCGCACAACCGTCCTGATCTTGCCATCAAACATGTAAAGTGGCTCGCCGACTTTCATCTTCTCCGCCAAGTTGTATTGCACTGGCAAGTTGAAACTGCCGTCATGCTCAGCAATTTCTGAATCCAAGACCAACATATCGCCAACCTTAACATTCAGCATGTTATCTTTCAAAACGCCCAGGCGAATCTTCGGGCCTTGCAAATCTTGTAGAATTGCGACAGGCTTGCCCAGCTGTTTGCTGGCTGTGCGCACCCAATTAATCTGCTCAATTCGCTCCTCGTTAGCGCCGTGGCTAAAATTCATACGGATGCCATTAACGCCGGCCTCCAACAATTGGTAAACCTTTTCTTGGCTGAACGTTGCTGGCCCAATTGTTGCTAATATTTTTGTTCGTTTAAATATATTATCACTCATTTTTAAAATTATATCACGAAATAACAGTGATGAAAAATGGCGCCAAGGAGACTTTGCAATACTTATTTAATGTCAAGATTTGCGTTAATCAAAACTAGTCTCCACACCCCCTTAATGCTAGAATATAAATATTATGCCAGAAATAGATAAATATATTATTTCAAAAATCCTGTTCTTTATTTTTGGATCAACTACTGTAATTATTTTCTTTTTATTCTATACGGGAGTATTTGTAAATATCGTTGGATCCATAGAAGCTGCAATTACGATATACTGCATAAACACCGCCCTGCTGATACCCGTAACAATCTGGTATGCAATCGAGCGCTCACATAAAACGAAATATAAGGAGAGCGATATACTTGAAGCCTACTCTGAAATGATATCTCGGACTGACAATGAGTACGCCACCAAAGAAACCACGAAGCGACAATGAAAAAAGCTCGCCACAATAAGCGAACTATTCCAAATATTCTTTATGGTGACCTTACCGGGAATCGAACCCGGATTGCCAGGATGAAAACCTGGTGTCCTAACCGTTAGACGATAAGGCCATGACTTCAGATATCATAACAAATTACCGTAAAATTGTCTATAGCAAATCAGCTACTTCTCAGCCGTTATCTATTAATGTATAATATTTCTCATGATAAAGCAGAAGAAAAAGCGGACTAAAAAATACTCGGGAATAAACGCTGCATCTCAGCGACCAAAAATAACGAGGATTACAGCAACGAATCGCTCCAAATTATCTCAATGGTTTTTTGATCGGAAAAAGCTCATTCGCACCATTGGCATGGCGGGACTCGTTATAATCGCCTTAGTTATCGTTATTTCTGGAATATTGAGCCTGTTTCATTAACGAACCGGTAGCTTAAATCCAAAGGTGCTACCTTTTCCTTCTTCTGATTCAAAGATCATTTCGCCGTCGTGCGACAAGATAACTTTCCTCGCCAAAAATAAGCCAACGCCAGTGCCGTCTGGTCGCTTTTTTCTGGCATTTGTGCCGCGGAAGAATTTACCAAACAAATTCGCTTGCTCTGATTTTGGCACACCAATTCCCGAGTCTTTCACCGTAAATTCAATCGCACCATTACTATTTTTTAGAGAAATTATTACCTTTTTATGTGGATTTGAATAGTAAATGGCATTGTCAATCATATTCAGCATAACTTGACGAATCTTCTCAGAGTCAGCCGTAATCAATGGAACTTTTCTATCAATCTTTAGGTCCATTTCGACAGACCTCTGATCAGCCACAACCTTAAGCAAAGCAACTTCATCCCGAAGAATTTGAGCAATGTCTATCTTCTGCTTATCAATATTAAATTTACCAGTCTGAAGCCTAGAAACATTAAGAAAGTCGTTTATTAGCCTCACCATACGCTCACTCGAAGAAAACGCCTCTCTAAGAACCGCACGCTGCGTCGGTGTAATCTTCCCCAGATCACCCTCCAGCATCATATCTAGATAACCTTTAATACTAGTCAACGGTGTCCTTAACTGATGTGAAGCCATAGAAATAAACTCATTCTTCGCCTCGTCCAGTCGCTGAAGCTGCCGATTACTGAACCTCAACTCTTTCGTCGCCTCGTCAATTTTGCGCTGCAAACTCTTATTCAATTCATTAATCTCTTCCAATGACAAAGAATTTCGAATCGACACCGCCAGCTCCCCAGCAATCGATTCCAGCATTTCAATATCGCGAGAACTATAGCCCAAGCTCTTATGCTCGCCCAGAAATAGAATTCCCGTTTCTTGATTTTGATGCAGTAGCGGCATAACAATTTTTGTGCGATGAATATCCAAAAGTTTCTTCAGTTCTGGATCTTTTACCTGATTTGCCAAAATAACTTCCGGAAAACTACAATTCTTATAATAGTAATCCATAATCCTGTGAACGTCTTCCTCGACAACAGATATTCGTCGCCGACCCGCCCGACCATATATTCCTTTTTCTGGAATACAAAACGCCACTTTTTCCGCCTTAAGAGAAGTCGCTATATAATTGCCAACACGTCGAGTTAGCAATTGCAGATCCGCCGTATAGGTTAATATTTTACTAATCTCACGCGTAAACGTATCGGCGTCATATTCTCCGTAGTAAAAAACCCTATCAGTAAATTTATCAAAGATTTTCTTCACTGGTTGATATACGACAGCCAAAACCATAGCCAAAATCATATTCATGAGATTTACGTGGCTATCAACCGTCAGGCTGCGTTGGAAAACCAAAATTGAAATGACATATGCAGAAATCACGTAAACGACAGCTAGTGCGATTAATAGCAACATATACGAAACGCTTCGAGCCACCGCCATTTTTACGTCCATCAATCGGTATCTGACGATGCTATACATAATTGCAAATAAGAAAATAATCGTAGCAATTGGACCAATCCATATATATCGATAATCACCAAGCGCCGGAAGAAACAGATCCACTACAAAGCCAGGAATGCTGCATATCAACAGACCAATCATGTAAATCGCGACTTGCTTGCGTCGAACAGGATCTGATTTGCGCCACGCTATATGACCAAAACACATAGAAATTAAGAAGAATACCGAGAAAAAAGTTGCAAAAATAACATAGTTGACTGCATGAATCGGAATTCGAGAAAAATCTACTGGCGTGACAATTTCTGATGTATTGATAATAAACTCAGGAACCAAAATAATATATAGCGAAAAAATCGTTATTAATATACTAGACGCGCAGATAAAACTCTTCGTTGATTTTGTCGATGGAAGGAATGACTTTGTAGTGAAAATAGCCAACGCAGGACAAAAAACAGCCGAAGCGACATAAAACCACCTAGACGCAGTGTCCAGCATCACACCATTGTCCGCCAGAGAAAACACCTCAAGTCCAGCTGACCACACAGCCAAACATAGACAAACCAAGAAAAACCAATGCTTCGCATCGTGGCGTCGCTTCGACTTTTTAAGTACAAGCACACCCAAAATTAGCGCCATCAACGCAACCAATCCTAGCACTAATGCTCGTATCATCATACTAATGCTTATTATAGCATTTTATTCTACGTTTCAATCGCAAAAACTGTGTAAACGCCGCTCGCAGTAACTGTAGCTTCAATAGATTCTTTTGGTATGCCAGATTTTTGGAGCAGCTTAAAACCTTCTTTAATTGAACGCATCCTAACCTTTGGAACCCACCCCATTAGTCCATGCAAAAATTCTTTTTGTGGGCGATTTACGTTCATGTTGCCAGTGATCATTAGTCCACCAGTTCGTAAAAATTTTAATGATTCTCGTGTCAATTGTTTATAAACGCCATCTGGCAGATATTCTCGCAAGCCAGAATCTTCCGCAATATCCAGCTTACGATCACCCAGAACTCCCTTCAAGCTCAAAGGCTTGCCAAGCTTACTGAATAATCGTTCACAATGAACTTCAATCTTATCTTCCAAATTCCATTTCTTAGCCAAGCTCTGCGCCGCCGCCAGAGACAACGGATCTTGATCTAGCAGGATAACCGTTGGTGTCTCACCCGTTTCATCCTTAAGTTTTTTCAGCATCTTCAAAGTCGCTAGTCCTGTTCCGCAGCCAAAACTCATCACCAACATATCGTCAATTGAACGATTCTCTTTTTCTGCCACTTTCTTCAAGTGATCAATCGATAGACCATTCACTGTTTCCACTCGCTCACGAATGCCAAGCGAATCCGCACAATGCCGAATGACGTTAGAAAACTCCTCCGTCACCGGCGCCTGGATAAACTCTCGGACTTCACTAATTCTCTTCTCTACTTCTTCAATAGCCGTCGCTTTATCCACGCCGTTGTTGATTTTATCTTGAATCATAACTTCTGTCAGCGGCAAGCCATTAATCTTCTCATCAAATACCGACTCATCCAGCGGACCACTCATAGTTGGATATTTACCTTCTGACAATATTTCGCCATTTTTGCGAGAAACTCTTAATCTATAAGCTTCAGAAATTGTCAAAAATGTTAGTGCGGAACCTCGCTGATTGTGCCACGGCTTCGAAGCAGTCTGATTTTCACCGTACAATAACTTGTCGCGAAAAAACTCCAGATATAAATCTACCTTTTTGCCCCACTTGCCCATTTTCACAAAAGGAGTTTTATCTAAAACATTCGCAATTGCCGCGGTGGCTAGATTTTTATGAATAAAGTTTTTACGAATCTCTTTTAATTCTGCATCGCCCCGCTTCAAATAGTTGTATGTATCTTTAATACCATCAGGGTTATTATATGCAGGGTCGGTCTTTTCTCCAATTTTAACCCTACATTCCTCACTTCTAAGATCCGCAATTTCCTCGTTTAATTTTTTATTAGCTTCATGATCAACTCCATTAAGAAAATCACCCGCTTCTGCAATACACCGTTCGTTCCTAAAGTTTTCCATGCCAAAAATTATAACATAGTTTATATGATATACTTAGAGCATGATAAAAATCGCTATCATTGAAGACGACCCAACCATCAGCCAGATGTACCGAATGAAGTTCGAATCGGACGGATTTGACGTTCGCTTGGCCGCCAACGGACAAATTGGCATAGAAGTAGTCGAGAAGTTTCAGCCAGATATTATTTTGCTAGATTTACAAATGCCAGAAATGGACGGTGCGGAAGCCTTAAAGCGAATTAGGTCTAAAGATTGGGGAAAAACTATTCCCGTTATCGTCCTTACCAACCTCGGCGAAGAAGAAGCTCCGCACGATTTGAAGAAATTAGGAATTCATAGCTACATCGTAAAAGCAAACTTAACGCCACGCCAAGTTGTCGAGCAGGTCAAAACTGCCATAAAAGCCGCTTAATTTTTTGATTGATTCGCAATCTTTAGACAAGCCGTAATTACATTATCAAACAGCGCAGAAACCGTTAATGGACCAACTCCGCCTTTTTTTGGTGTAATAATTACATCATTACGTTGACGCACTTCTTCAGATACGTCGCCAACAATTTTTCCATTTTCCGAAGCAGTTCCCGCGTCAACAACGACCGTCTTAGTCTTAATCATCTGACTTTTAATCAGCCCCGGAACTCCAGTTGCCGACACGATAATATCGTAATTTATCAATTGAGATAAGTCGTCACCTTTTTCAAAAACCGTCACATCGACGTCAGACTTCAGCCACATCCTCTCGAGAGGAGCACCAACCAAACGACCTCGCCCAACAATTGCAACTTTTTTATTTTTCAAGTCAACGCCATATCCAGCCAGTAGCCAATTGATAGCCGTTGGTGTGGCTGCCTGAAAAATCGCCTTTTTGCGCAGGCCGTCAACATCTTTACCTTCTCGAATACTCTCGAGTAATTCCTCAGTCTGATCAGAATTACTAATCGGCAATTGCAGAATTATTCCTTGAACATCGTCTCGATTGTTCAATTCTTGAATCACCTCCAAAGCGCCGCCCGCAGGGACTCGATGAATCTCCACGTCAACCAAAATATCAGCGCCATATCTCTGTTTCAGTCGCATATACGTTTCAATAACTGGATTTTCGACATCAGTAATAATCGCCAAACGAGGATTAATATGCCAAGCCTGCCTTAAAGCTCGCACCTGTTTCGCCTGGCGCTCCTTGATAAATCCAGCTAATTCTGAGCCATTTAGTTCTCTCATTGTCATTAAGTATAGCAATTTTACCATCTTGAGTACAGATATAGTGTGTGCTATAATTTGAAAAGCTTGGATCATGGCGGATGTAGCTCAGTTTGGTTAGAGCGCTGGATTGTGGCTCCGGAGGCCGTGGGTTCGAACCCCATCATTCGCCCCAAGTTTTACGACAATTTATTCACACCGATAAATTATTTTCAATAAAACGGTAGACATTTTTATTAATTGTTGTATAATGAAATCGTGGGCCAGTAGCTCAGCTGGTTAGAGCACCTGCCTCTTAAGCAGGGTGTCGAGGGTTCGAGCCCCTCCTGGCCCTCCAAGAAAATAACCTCACATTGAAGTGAGGTTATTTTCTTATCCAAACGGATTATATCCGCGAGAAGGCGGCTCGCGAAAAGTAGTTCGATTAGCATTAAACGATTGACGAGAGTTATTCGCACCTGACGGAACATTGTTATTTTGTAGACCATTGACTCGTCGATTCCCGCCAGACAGACCAGCGTCAACATGATCATTAGTACTCCTCAATCGAGGCGTCACACCAATCTCTGTACCAATTTGCCTTACTCCACCAACCACTGCCGAGGATTGGTATTTTTTAATATATTGACGTTCCGAATTTACTTTACGATTAGCTTTCAGGGATCTACCAGTCATTCCATACGCCTTAAAACCATCAATTGATCTTCTTAAGGAGCCAGATAATCTAATCATCATTTCCCGCGTCATTTGCGGCTTTTTGTTCACATCCATATATCCCCCATTAGTTATATGAAATGGCGCCCCGAGTAGGATTCGAACCTACGACCTTAGGCTTAGAAGTCCTCTGCTCTATCCAACTGAGCTATCAGGGCGTATTCACATTATAACATCTTTCTGCTACAATAGTAAAAGCTTGCGGGTGTAGTACAGCGGTTAGTATGCAAGTTTTCCAAACTTGAGATGGGAGTTCGATTCTCCCCACCCGCACCAAGTTAGACAATTTCAATCCATAAAGGGCATCGATGGATCCATATATTTATACAGAAAAACCAAAATACCAGCCGCATGACATTGAAGATGCGTCCGAATTTTATGATGTAATTGAACGAAGCAGCTTAACGCATCAATTGTCCGAAAACCGACCATATGTCTATTGGACGATGGAGATTTATGATAA
>FLSE01323478.1_pt1 | contig 24108 bp, 19 predicted proteins | sample 1550461 | NCBI WGS metagenome assembly FLSE01 (sample SAMEA4031758, study PRJEB14383) | metagenome | biome: human; feature: oral; material: saliva | place: Philippines | collected 2014 | reverse complement strand
CCCGGGACATCGCGCGGCAGGAGCGGGTTGTTGTGGCCGACGAAGACGGGATCCTCGATGCCAGCCTTGCGCTGCGCTTGGTAGTCCTTGAGCGCGCCAACGACCCAACGCGACAGGAAGATGAGGGCGACCAAGTTGGTGATCGTCATGACCGCCATCGCGATGTCGACGGCATTCCACACGACGTCCAGGCTCAGCAGCGCGCCGACCGTGGCCGACACGACACACACGACGCGCACGGTCCAGGTCGCCCAGGACGCGTCCCCAAAGACGAAGGACATGTTCGTGTCGGAGTAGACGTAGGCCGCGATCACCGAGGAGTAGGCCAGGACGAAGATCAGGATGGCCATGGGTACGATCGTCCAGGCACCCAGCTCGTTGGCGACAGCCAGGGTCGTCAGGTTCGAGGGATCCACGCCGTCGCCGCCCCACACCTCGGGACCCGCGAGCAGGATGACGAAGGCGGTCGCGGTGCACACGACGATGGTGTCGATGAAGACGCCCAGGGACTGGATGAGGCCCTGGCGCACCGGGTGCGACACGGTCGCGGTCGCAGCGGCGTTGGGAGCGGTACCCTGGCCGGCCTCGTTGGAGAAGAGGCCGCGCTTGGTGCCGTTGATCATCGCGGCGACGATGCCGCCGCCCAGGCCACCGACCGTCGCCTGGGCGGAGAAGGCGGAGGTGAAAATCTGGCCGAGCACAGTGCCGAACTGCGAGAGGTTCATCAGGCAGATGATCGCAACCATGATGACGTAGATCGTTGCCATGATCGGGGCCATCCACTCAGTGACGCGCGCGACGGTGCGGATGCCACCGAAGATGACCATCGCTGAGAAGACGAAGATCAGGCCAGCGATCGTCAGCTGCGCGGCCGAGAAGCCACCGGCCCCCTGGAGGGGCTGCTTAGCGGCCTCGCCGAAGGCGCTGGTCAGCGTGCCCGCGATGGCGTTGGACTGCACGGAGGTGATGACGATACCGCAGGTCACGACGGTGATGACGGCGAAGATATTGGCCAGCACGCGGTTTTTCATGCCGCGCTTCATGTAGTAGGCGGGGCCGCCGCGAAAGGAGCCGTCGGAGTGCTTGACCTTGAAGATCTGGGCGAGCGTCGCCTCGAAGAATGCGGTGCCCATGCCGACCAGGGCAACGACCCACATCCAGAAGATCGCGCCGGGACCACCCATGAGGAGGGCGGCGGCCACGCCGAACACGTTGCCGATACCCACGCGCGCGGCCAGCGAAATCGCGAAAGCCTGGAAGGACGAGATGCCGCCGTCCGCGCCTTTGCGCGACCCCAGGACGGTGCGGATCATCTCCGGGAAGAGGCGCACCTGCACGAAAAGGGAACGGGCCGTCAGGAACAAGCCCACCCCGATCAGGACGTAAATCGTCACGTTCAACGTGATCCAGTCGGCGATGGCCTTTTCAAGCAAGGCGAATTGTTCCACAGGAACCTCCCGGGGTGTCTATCGACGAGGCCGTGGTTACGTCGCGGGGCCTCGCGCACTTCGCGGGACGCGCCCGCGCGTTGTATGGGACCCGTTCATCTTGCCACAGGGCTTCGCGCCCGGCAGGCGACGTCTCGCCACGCGCACGGCCGCACTCGTGCGCCTGACCGGCCCCGGCCTCGTCGATGAGCTGCAGGAAGGGCCCGGCGGTGCGGGGACGCAGACGAGGGCGGGGTCTGGGACAATGGGGGCATGAGCGCGACTTTGAACGAGATCCTGGACGACCTGGAGGACGAGGGGCGGCTGGGCGACGACGACGCCCTGTACGAGGCCTTCACATCCTGGGCCGAGAGCACCGGGCGTCCGCTCTACCCCCATCAGGAAGAGGCCCTGGTGGAGATCCTGGCGGGCAACCACGTGATTGCCGCGACCCCCACGGGTTCGGGTAAATCGATGATCGCGCTCGCCGCGCACTTCACGTCGATGGCGCACGGGGGCCGCTCGTACTACACGGCGCCGCTTAAGGCCCTGGTGTCGGAGAAGTTTTTTGACCTGGTGTCCCTGTTCGGCGCGGACAACGTCGGCATGGTGACCGGCGATGTCTCGCTGAATGCCGACGCGCCCATCATCTGCTGTACGGCCGAGATCCTGGCGAATCAGTCGCTGCGCGAGGGGCCCACGCTGGACGCGGACATGATCGTCATGGACGAGTTCCACTTCTACGGTGATCGCCAGCGCGGCTGGGCGTGGCAGGTGCCGCTCCTGGAGCTGAGGACCCCGCAGGTGGTCGCGATGAGCGCGACGCTGGGCGACACGACGCGTTTCGAGCGCGCGTGGAAGGAACGCACCGGGCGCGACGTGTCCCTTATCGACGACGCGGAACGCCCCGTGCCCCTCGAGTTCGAGTACGTCGTGGATCGTCTGCCCGACACGGTGGAGCGGCTGCTGGGCGAGGGCCGTTGGCCCGTCTACATCGTGCACTTCTCCCAGCGCGACGCGGTTGCTACCGCGCAGTCTTTCGACCGTTCCTCGCTGATTTCGCCCGAGCAGAAGAAGGCGATCGCCGCGCAGCTGGCGGGCGTGTCGTTTACGAAGGGCTTCGGGCAGACCCTCAAATCGCTGCTCGCGCAGGGCATCGGCGTGCATCACGCGGGCATGCTGCCTCGCTACCGCCGCCTCGTCGAGCGCCTCACGCAGGCGGGCCTGCTGCCAATCGTGTGCGGCACGGACACCCTGGGCGTGGGCATCAACGTGCCGATCCGCACGGTGCTGATGACGTCGCTCGTGAAGTACGACGGTCGGCGCATGCGCCACGTGAGCGCGCGCGAGTTCCACCAGATCGCGGGTCGCGCGGGCCGCGCCGGCTTTGACACGGTCGGTTTCGTTCGCGTCCTGGCCCCCGAGCACGAGGTGGACGCCGCCCGTGAGCGCGCACGACTGAGCGCCGCTCAGGAGGCCGCACGCGACGCGCGCGAGGCCAAGCGGGCCGCGAAGAAATCCGCGAAGAAGCGCAAGGGCCCCGGCGCGGGCGAAATCTCGTGGACGCGCTCGACGTTCGAGCGCCTGGTGGACGCCGCCCCCGAGCAGCTCACGAGCCGTTTCGAGATGACGCACGCGATGGTCCTCAACGTGCTGGCCGGGGCACCCGCGGCCGGGCGAGACCCGGGCGAGCACCTCGTGTGGCTGGCGCGCAACAACGACGATCCGCCCACGGATCGCAACCCGCACCTGCGCCGCCTGGGTGAGATCTACACGTCGATGAAGCAGGCGGGCGTCGTCGAGCACGTGTCTTCTGCGCAGGCCTCGGCGTCGGGTGAGCCTCGCCTGCGCGCGGCCACCGACCTGCCGGATGACTTCGCGCTCAACCAGCCGCTCTCCCCCTTCGCGCTGGCGGCGCTCGAGCTGCTGGACCCGGAGTCCCCGACGTTCGCCCTGGACGTCGTCTCGGTCATCGAGTCGGTCCTGGAGGATCCGCGCCCGCTCCTGTTCGCGCAGGAGAAGGCGGCGCGCGCCGAGGCCGTGGCCGCGATGAAGGCGCAGGGCATGGAGTACGACGAGCGTATGGCCGCCCTGGAGGAGGTCACGTGGCCGCGCCCGCTGGCCGATCTGCTGGGGGACGCGTTCGCGGTGTACCTGCACGCAAACCCGTGGATCGAGGATCAGGAGATTTCCCCGAAGTCGGTTGTGCGCGAGATGATCGAAAACGCGCTGACGTTCACGGGGATCGTGGGTCGCTACGACGTGGGCCGCTCCGAGGGCATCGTGTTGCGCTACCTGACGGACGCGTACCGCGCGCTGCGCCAGATCGTGCCCGACGAGCTCATGACGGACGAGCTACGGTCGATCATTGCGTGGTTGTCCGCGCTGATCCGCGCGGTCGACTCCTCGCTGCTGGACGAGTGGGAGGCCATGTCCACAGGTCAGGCCCTCCCCGCGTCCGAAGGCGACGGCACGGAGGGTGCGGAGCTGGCGTTTGGCGCGCGGGAGGACGGAACCGTTCCCTTCAGCACGAACCGTCACGCGTTCCGCACGGCAATCCGTGGCGCGCTGTTCGAGCGCGTGGAAGCAATGAGCCGCGACAACGTTGAGGCCTTGGCGCGCCTGGACGAGGCCTCGCGCACCCCGGTGGTCGCCCCGTGGGGCGAGGACGAGTGGGACGCTGTGCTCGAGCGCTACTGGGCGGAGCACGAGTGGATCGGCATCGACCAGCGTGCGCGCGCCCTGTCGCTCTGTTCCCTGAACGAGGCCCCAACCCGCGAGGACGTGCTGGAGCTGGCCCCCGCTGTGGTTTCCTCTGATGTCGAGCGCACCCAGGCCGCGCGCATCGAGGCAATCGCGGACGCAGTCGACCAGGCTACGGTCGGCACGTTCTGGCTGGCCACGCAGACCCTGTTCGACCCGGAGGAGGACATGGACTGGCGCATCGTCGCCCTCGTGGACGTGCCGGCCTCGGACGAGGCTGGGCAGGTTGCCCTGGCGACGATCACCGTCGGGGCGCAGTGAAACCCTCTTGACAAACTATCAGTATGCTCCTTATTTTATAAAGCTTTCGACTTGACACTCTCCAGTGTCCAGCCCATCATGTACACATGATCAAGTGCACAGCTCCAATCCGTGGCCACCGCAGTCCAAGAGCTGAAAGAGATTGCCCTATGTGCGGAAATCGACCAGCCAAAACATCACGAAATAGCAAACCGCAATATAATCACGCCGAGCGAGTAAAACAACTATCCAACACGCCAAAATTGCAATACAACTCAACACAACGCGCCTACGTTGATTACCTAACAATGGAAGATGCTTATAAACGCACACACATTCCACTAACAATAACGAGGACACAGTGGGCCGTTGGACCAGGTTTTTTTCACACTGGAACCATTAGAGCAAACGACACTCAATTCACCTATGTATACGACTGCGGAACAGCAAGATCTTTCGATCTACTCCAAAACGAAGTGGACACATACATCTCATCTCTTAGGTCTACGTGGCCAGCAAACAGCATCATAGACGGTGACATTCACGAATTCATCAAGCATTATGACGACCACCCTTATCATCCTCCTTATTACACTCCCTATCACCCTCGACTATCTTTATACTTTCCATACATATTCGATCTAGCCCACACAGAAGATTTGACTTTTTCTGGCACACCTTTCAAAAAGGAATGGGAGACAGACACAGCAAAAACAACACAACAAGCACAGGTCGATATCGTTTTCATTTCACACTTCGACACCGACCACATCAAGGGACTCGCGTACCTAATTCAAAATGCCGCAATCAAAGAAGTAGCAATTCCATTCACCACACCTCGCGAACGATTCTTACACCTTTGCAGATCAACCTTTGACAGGGGTAACGATTATAAAAAAGTAATAACTGACCAATACAGCGATTTCATATTCGCATTCACTGCCGACCCATCAGCAGCAATGCGCAGAGTAGCACAATTACTAGAAAGCGAATCAAGAGAAATTGTCCTCAGAGAAATACACCACGAAAGAGACAATAAAGACGAGGGACAGCACGACTTTATCCGGCACGTCAACATTCCCACAAACCGCCACAACACTAATGATACTCACCACACATCCGAAGGTGTTCCTGTATGGCAATTCAGCGCCTCAACCCTACAGGGTAACGCAGATGAACTAGGAGCAAAACTCGTTGATTCACTAATCAACGAAGGAATCATTAGTCCCAAGTCAAATCTGGAAAGTGCAACTACACTGCGAAGCATATTTGACCATAAAGGCATTAGCTCCAAGGTTGCGAAGATTTACAGAGATATTACAGACAAGAACCTAAATGCAACTTCACTAATCTTGCATTCCGGACCAGCTTACCCAGACAATTCACCCGCATTTCACCACATGTTTTGGCGCGGAGATCACACAGCTTACTACCACAGCATTCAAGAGGTCCGTTCTACATGGACAACGGGCTGGCTAGGATGCGGGGACGCTAACCTTAACAAGACTACAAACGCCAATTTATTTGATCAGCTCTTTTGGAAACAGAAGCTATTTTCCTCAACCTTTGCACCACCACACCATGGGTCGCAGCACGATTGGAACCAGCACCTTCTTGATGCTTTCGGCTATCCTACAGAATCAGCACCAGTATGCGTGTTCTCAGCTGACGGCTTATACAAACACCCATCACCTAATGTGATAGCTGACGCAAATAGCAGAGGAGCCACTACGTATGTTGTGACTACAGATCCCAAATCTCGCTTGACTGAGACACTCGCAATACTCGTTCCAACAGAATAGATTAGGTCACACTAGAACGATCTAGATATGATGTCAGCCAGAAGCAGATATCGAGGATCATTCGCCAAATTTATATTTGATAGATTATTTTTGGTTTTCATGCGGCTGTTTGTAGACCACTCAATCGCATTGTCGGTCAAGCAATTTTTCAATGTCGGGAGGCTTTGCGGATCAGCCAGTCTACGCCCGCGAAGATCACCATGAAGAGCAGGGCGCCGATCAGGATCGCCACGATCAGCGAAATCCCGAAGGCCGCCAGGGTTAGCGGCAGCGTCACCGCCATGCGCGAGGCAATCTGGTCGTTCACGCTCAAACCCGAGGTGAACGAGGTACCCAGGTCGCCGCGCAGCAGCGCCGAGGCCCACTCACCAAACTGGCTCCACCACGGCAGATCCGAACCCACCTGGCGGCGAGCCGCCTCAATCTGCTCGGGGGTGGCCGTGCCCGACACAAGCGCATTCGCCGGATCGCCCGGCAGGAGACGCAGGAGAACGAAAATCGCCACGAGGGCTGCCGATCCGGTGAGGATCAGCAGCCCGGTGCGCCGCAGCAGGTACCGAGTCATCAGTTCTTAGAAATGCCCGAGACGACAAACTGCGAATTCAGGCCGTTCACGCCGTAGCCCGACACGTTGGAACGCGCGACGACGACCTGCGGGTAGAGGTAGAGCCAGGCGCTGGCCGCATCCGCCGCGATCTGCTCGTTAGCGGCGCGCAGCTTCTCGGTCTGCTCATCCTCAGTGGAGGCCTGCTCCGCCTCGTCGATGAGAGCGGTCACGGCCTCGTTAATGTGGCAACTCGGATGAGTCGGGAGGAAGCAACACGGGTGGCCGTGGTCCCAGCCATCCGAGTTATCCTCGCAGAGCGGGTCTCTCGCCGATTTCCTGCTGGAGGCGCAGCAGGTAGCCGTCGGGATCCTGGATGAGGAACTGGCGGACGCCGATTTCAATATCTCCCGCCCGGTACCACTTCTCTTCGGGTTCGACAAAGATCGGCCACCCTGCCACGGTCATGCGGTGCCATGCGCCATCCAGATCTTCGATCTGAACCTCGAGGTTGATCCCGCGGCCAAGCGGCCGCTCAAGGGGACCGGTTGCCCACGTCCTCCCGCGGTCGATCTGGTCGAGCATCAGGTGCGCGTTACCCAGGACGAGGTAGCCGAATCCTTCCTCAGGCCGCTCGTAGCGGAGGGAAAAACCGACGAGGTCGCACCAAAAACGGCGCGATGCCTCGTAATCGGTGACGGCAAGTTCAGGAACAAGCCCGGGTTCACAGCTCATGACCTCACTCTAGCGGCCTCGGTCGAGACCGTGCCCGGGAGATGCGCAGACCGTCAGCGCCGGGAAGCCTTGCGGATCAGCCAGTCCGCGCCCGCGAAGAGCGCCATGAAGAGCAGGGCGCCGATCAGGATCGCCACGATGTTGATGGCGACCTGCGCGTAGCCGATGCGCCACACGTTGACGAAGCCGTAGGGGTACTGGTGCGTGAAGGTGCCTCGCACGAGCGTGTACGCCACCCACGCGACCGGGATCAGCAGAGCGCGCCCGAGCGTCGCCCACGTGATGCCGCCGCGCGGCCCTGCGAGCGCGGCCGCGCCCACGAAGGCGGCCGGGACGACGATATGCTGCAACGGGTTGGTGACGAGCGCGAAGCCGGACAGCGTTTCGTAGGGGCCGATCAGCGTCGCGTAGACGATGGCGGTCACCGTGATCATCATGAGGGCGCACAGGTGCGTGGCCCTCCCCCACGCCCCGACGCGGCCTCGCCGCGCGAGGAGGGTCGAGATGATCGCAACCATGATGTTAGACAACTCGGTGAAGTAGGACAGGCAGTTGATAAGCCGCTCGGGCGCGCCCGCCCAGCCGTGGGCGGCCCCCGCGAAGAGCCCCTCTTCATGGTAGGTGGGCGGCGCATATCCGTCGAAGGCCGTAATGATGAGGGTGGCGGCGACGCCCGCCCACGCGAGGGCGGCAACTACCCAGTAGGCGGCGCGCCCGCGGCGGCTCACTTCAGTCATGTCGGTTGTCATCGTTCTCCCCAAATGCCTCCGCCGCAGAGCCATAGCGCGCCGCAGAGAGACGCCCAGCAGCAATCTCGCGAGCCTCGCGCATGGCCGCCTCAGTCTCTTCGTTGTACCGCAGATCTGCAGACACGATCACAGCCTCCTCGTTTTTCCGCGCTCACGTGAGCTGCGCGTTCCTTCTCCACTGTAAAACCCAGCGTTTGGCGCTACAAACGCGGCACGGCCTCAATCAGTGCGCGCGTGTACGGCTCGTGCGGGGCGGACATGATCTGCCGAGTGTCCCCGGCCTCGACGATGCAGCCCTGCTGCATGACGGCGATCCGGTCGCACGTGGAAGCGACGGTCGCCAGGTCGTGAGACACGAGCACGAGGGCCATGCCCCGCTCGCGCGTGATCGACCCCAGCAGGTCCATGACGGAGGCGCGCGTGGACATGTCGAGCGCGGAGACCGGCTCGTCGGCGATGAGGACGCGCGGGGCGGGGGCGAGCGCGCGGGCAATCGCGATGCGCTGGCGCTGGCCACCCGAGAACGATCCGGGGTACTCCCCCGCGCGCGCCGGGTCGATGCCGACGTCGGTGAGGACCTCGCGCACGCGGGCACGAGCCGCCTCACCGCGCGAAACCCCCAGGGCGTGGAGCGGTTCGGCGATGGACGCGCCGATTGTCATGCGCGGATCCAGGGAGGAGAACGGGTCCTGGAAGACCGTCTGGACGCTGCGGCGCAGCGTGCGCATCGATGCTGTCGAGGAGGCACGGACGACCTCGCCGTCCAGCAGCACCTCGCCCGCGCTCGGCGCGAGAAGCCCGAGAAGCACGCGGGCGAGCGTCGTCTTGCCGCTGCCCGACTCGCCAACGAGCGCAACGGACTCGCCCGCACGCACCTCGACGCTGATGTCGTCCAGGCCAGCGTCGCTGCCCGGGTACCGGAAGGAGACGCCGCTGGCGCTCAGGATCGGCTCACTCATGGGCGTTCCCTTCGTTATCGGTCGACGAGGCAGGCTCCCCCTCGCGCTCCCCCGCCTCGTGGGGCGCGTGGCCGGGCTGGGCGTCGGGGCGGACGGCGCCGATACGCTCGAACACGGAGTCGAGTGCGCGTGCGGCGGACGCGATGGAGCGCGCCGATTCGGAGAGCGTGTCCGGTGCCGTGCGGATGACCTCGACGGGCACGTCGTCGGTGATGCGGCCGGCGTCCACGACGATGACGCGGTCGGCCATGCGTGCGACGACGGGCAGGTCGTGGCTGATGAACAGGAGGCTCACGCCTCGCTCGCGGGTGACCTCGTCGAGCAGGTCCAGGACGGTGCGCTGGACGGTGACGTCGAGCGCGGTCGTGGGTTCGTCGGCGATGAGCAGGGAGGGCGAGGCGGCGAGCGTCATGGCCAGGGCGACGCGCTGGCGCTGGCCGCCCGAGACCTCGTAGGGGAAGGACCGGGCGATGCGCACGGGGTCGGGCAGGGCGACTTCGGCGAGTGCACGGTCGACGGCCTCGCGCAGGGCGGCGCCTCGCAGACCACGGTGGCGGTGCAGCGGCAGCGCGATCTGCTTGCCGAGCCGCATGAGCGGGTCGAGCGAGGTCGCGGGGTCCTGGAACATCATGGAGATCTGCGAGCCGCGCAGCGAGCGCAGCTCCCGCTCGGAGGCACCCACGAGCTCGCGGCCGTCCCAGCGGATTGAGCCTTCCACGCGCGCGCCCTCGGGCAGCAGTCCCATGATCGCCAGGGACAGCATGGACTTGCCCGATCCGGAGGACCCGATGATACCGACGTGCTGGCCGTCGGGCACCTCCAGGGTGATGCCGCGCAGGATGTGCGCGTCCCCGATCCACACGTTCAGGTCGGTGATGGACAGGCTCACGCGGCACCTCCCTGGGTGGGGTCGATGAGGGAGCGCAGGCCGTCGGCCGCGAGGTTGGCTCCCAGGACGAAGGCGACGATCGCGAGGCCCGGAGCGATGGCGCCCAGCGGCTGCGTCGTGAAGGTGGCCTGCGCGTCTTGCAGGAGGCGGCCCCAGGAGGCGTTCGGCGGGGGTGCGCCCAGACCCAGGTAGGACAGGCCGGCCTCGGCGAGGACGGCACCTCCCATGGTGACGGCCAGGTTCGTGGCCAGGGTCGGCCAGATGTTGGGCACGACGTGGCGGGTGAGGATTCCCCAGGTGGACACGCCGGAGGTGCGGGCGGCCAGCACGTACTGCTCGGCGAGGACTCGCCGAGCCAGGATGCGAGTCAGGCGCGCGACGACGGCCGAGGCGGCCACGCCAATCGCGACGGTGACCGTGGCCAGGGAGGCACCGAAGCCCGCGACGATGAGCATCGCGAGGAGCAGCGTCGGGAAGGCGATGAGCACGTCGAGCAGGGCCGAGGCCACGTCGTCCACCCACGGGCGAGCCAGCGCGATGACCAGGCCGACGCTCACGCCGATGAGGGCGGCGACAGCGACGGCTCCGAGGCCGACGATGAGGGCGATTCGCGCGCCCACCATCATGCGCGAGGCCAGGTCGTGGCCCAGGCGATCCGTGCCCAGGAGATGGTCGGCAGAAAAACCTTCGAGGCGTCCGCCGCTCGTGTCCTCGATCAGGTACGGAAGCCACACGAGAGAGACGAGGGCGATGAGCGCGAGCACGCCCACCAGGAGCGCGCCGACGACAAGGGACAGCGGAATACGGCGGGCGTTCACGGGCGACCTCCCGCGCTCAGGGTGGAGCGCAGGCGCGGGTCAATGACGCGCTGCAGGACGTCCGCGGCGAAACCGATGACGAGGACGATGGTCGTCGACACGAGGAGAACCCCCTGAATCGATGGGTAGTCGTGCTGGGCAATCGCGGTCGTCAGCATCGAGCCGAGGCCCGGTAGGGCGAAGACCTGCTCGACGACGACCGCGCCGATGAACGTGGTGGCCAGCTCGATACCGGCGATGGAGATGACCGGGATCGAGGCGACGCGCAGGCCGTGGCGCACCATCGCCTCGCCGCGCGACTCGCCCAGGGATCGCGCGAACTGCAGGAACGGAGCATCGAGGACGTCCAGGGCGGCGCTGCGCGTGTAGCGCGTGAGCGAGGCCGTGGACACTAAGACGATCGTCAGCGTCGGCAGGACGAGGGCACGCACCACCTGCGCGGCGTTCGTCCACCCGCGCGCGGGGAAACCCGAGGCGGGCAGCCAGTGCAGATTCACCGCGAAGGCGAGGACCAGGAGCATGCCGATCCAGAACACGGGCACGGCGATACCCAGCTGCGCGAGAGCGGAGATCACCGTTCCCGCCCACGAGCGGCGCGCCCGCGCCGCCACATACCCCAGCACAATCGCCAGGATCAGCGAAATCCCGAAGGCCGCCAGGGTCAGCGGCAGCGTCACCGCCATGCGCGACGCAATCTGGTCGTTCACGCTCAAACCCGAGGTGAACGAGGTACCCAGGTCGCCGCGCAGCAGCGCCGAGGCCCATTCACCAAACTGGCTCCACCACGGCAGGTCCGAACCCACCTGGCGGCGGGCCGCCTCGATCTGCTCGGGTGTGGCCGTGCCCGACACAAGCGCATTTGCCGGATCGCCCGGCAGAAGACGCAGGAGAACGAAAATCGCCACGAGAGCTGCCGATCCGGTGAGGATCAGCAGCCCGGTGCGCCGCAGCAGGTACCGAGTCATCAGTTCTTGGAGATGCCCGAGACGACAAACTGCGAATTCAGGCCGTTCACGCCGTAGCCCGACACGTTGGAACGCGCGACGACGATCTGCGGGTAGAGGTAGAGCCAGGCGCTGGCCGCATCCGCCGCGATCTGCTCGTTAGCGGCGCGCAGCTTCTCGGTCTGCTCGTCCTCGGTGGAGGCCTGCTCCGCCTCGTCGATCAAGGCGGTCACGGCCTCGTTGTTGTAACCCCAGTAGAACGTAGGGTTGCCATACCACACAACGTCGCGCGTGTTGACGTGCTCCTGGAGGGTCGCCTGGAAGTCGTGCTCCTTGTAGACCTTCGAGTACCACTCGTCGGCGGTGATCGTGTTGATCGTGACGGTCACGCCCACCTTGGCCAGCTCGGACTTCACGAACTCGGCGACCGTGGGATGCGGGTCGTAGGAAGGCGTATCGAGCGTAAAGCTCAGGCCCTCAGCCCCGGCCTCGGCCAGCAGCGACTTCGAGCGCTCGGGATCGTAGGGGATGACGGAGGTCAGGTCCTCGTACCACGGGTCCGACGGCGGAACCATCGAACCGATCACCTGTCCGGCGTCGCCCCAGATGGACTCAAGGAGCTTCTCGCGGTCGATGGCCGAGTAGATGGCCTGGCGCACGCGCGCGTCATTGAAGGGGGCCTGCGCGTCGTTGAAGGCGAGCAGCTCCTTCGTCGTCGAGGTGCCCTCGGAGACCACGAAGTCGGAGTTGCCCTGGAAGGTGGCCAGCGCGTCCGGGGACTGCAAGGACGTGATGATGTCGATGTCGCCCGCGCTCAGGGCGTTCGTCATCGCGGTAGCGTCCGTGTAGTAGTGGAAGGTGACCGCGTCGTTCTTGGGGGCGTCGCCCCAGTAGCCGTCGCGTGCCTTGAGGGCGAGGGTCGAGCCCTTCGTCCACGTGTCCAGCGTGTAGGGGCCGGTGCCGTCGGTCTCGGTCTGCGAGTCGAAGCCCTCGGGAACCATCCACAGGTAGGACAGGTTGTAGGGCAGGGAGATCGAGCGCTGCGAGAGCGTCACGGTCAGCGTCTGGGGATCGGTGGCCTCGACCGAGTTGATGACGGCCAGCTGTGACTTGCGCGCGGACTGGGAGTCGTCGGCCAGGACGCGGTTGATCGAGTGAACGGCGTCGGCCGCATCGAAGGAAGAGCCGTCGGAGAAGGTCACGCCATCGCGCAGGTGGAAGGTGTAGGTCCGGCCATCCTCGCTCACGTCGTAGGAGGTGGCCAGCTGCGGCTGAATCGTGCCGTCGTCGGCGAGGGAAAACAGACCCTCGTAGACATTACCGTTGAGCGCCTCGGTGACGCCCTGGCCGCCACCTGCGATGTTGGAGAGGTTGACGGGTTCGTAGAGCGAGCCGATCTCGATGGTGTTGGGATCGGTGGAGGCACCGCTCGAGCAGGCCGCGAGCGCCATGGCGGCAGCGATGGTCGCGGCGGTGAGGGCGAGGGGCTTGTGAGCTGTCATGCGGGGCACTTTCGTGTCGGGACGGGCCGGCGGTCCGTGGATACCAGGCGAATCTACCGCAGGGCCTATTTTGACGCATACAGCTTTCCGCCGAGTAAAACAACGTGACAGCTCGCCCCCGCATTCCCCCTCCGTCCGGGGGTCGGACGGAAACCGGACGAGGCCGGGGTCAGACCTGCGCGAGGTCCGTGACCTCCGCGTTCGTCAGTTCGACGAGATCCAGGGGACTCAGCTCAACGCTGAGGCCTCGGCGCCCGCCAGAGACAATCATGGTCTCGTGGTCCAGGCACGCCGAATCAATGAACAGCCGGTGCGAGGTCGTCTGCCCGAGCGGGCTGATGCCGCCCACGACGTAGCCGGTGCGGCGCTGCGCGACGGCCGGATCGGCCATGGCGGCGCTCTTGGCACCGGCGGCTTTGGCGATCAGCTTCATGGACAGGTGAGCCAGGGCGGGCACGCAGCCGACGACGAACTCGCCGGTGGGTTCCAGGCGCACCATGAGCGTCTTGAAGGCCTGCGTGGGGTCGATGCCCAGTTTCTCGACTGTTTCCTCACCGAACGCCCGGGCGGCCGGGTCGTGCTCGTACTCGTGGATGGTAAAAGCAACGTCGGCCGCCGTGAGCGCCTCGATGGCGCGGGTGGGGCCACCGCCGTGGTCCTTGCTGTGTTTACGAGCCATGACCCCAGTGTAGGACGCGTCAGAGGATGGACGCAGTCGGGTCGTCGATGACGGCCTTGCCGAAGGGGAAGCAGGTGATCGGAATCATCTTGAGGTTGGCGATAGCCAGCGGGATGCCGACGATTGTGACGGCCTGCGCGGCAGCGGTCGTGATGTGCCCGATGACGAGCCACAGGCCCGCGACAAGGAACCACACGATGTTCATGAGGGCCGAGCCAGCGCCCGCGTTCGGCTTGTCGACGACGCGCTTGCCGAAAGGCCACAGCACATAACCGGCGATGCGGAAGCAGGCCACGCCCGCAGGGATCGTCACGATGAAAATGCAGGAGATGATGCCCGCCATCACATATCCGAGGAAGAGCGGGAGTCCTCCGAAGAAAAACCAGATGATGTTGAGCAGGGTACGCATTGCTTTTGTTTGTCCTTTCCGTGTGTCGCGAACATTCTAGTGTGCCACGGGGCAGGCCCCTGCCAGCCCTGAGACGCCCCTGATTGAACCCCGAAAGCCGCGCCCGCGTACCATGAGGCCATGAGTATTCCCGAGGCCATCGATGCCGCCCGCGACCGCATCGACCGCGCCACCTCCGCGTGTGGCCGCACCGATTCCGTGACGTTGGAGCTGGCGGTCAAGACACGCACACCCGAGGAGTGCCGCGCCGCCGCTACTGCCCTCGCCGAGGCGGGGCTGCCGATCCTGCTGGGCCACAACCGAGTACAGGAGGCGCGCGCGACGGTGGACGCGATCCGCGAGGTGCCCGGTGCCCGCCTCCACCTGATCGGTCCTCTCCAGTCCAACAAGATCAATCACGCACTGGCCTGCGTGGATGCAATCGAGTCGCTGGACTCCCCCGCCTTGGTTGCGAAGATCGACGCGCGCGCCACCGGCCCCTTCCCCGTCTTCATCGAGGTGAACGTGTCGGGCGAGGCCACCAAGCACGGGTGCGCGCCCGCCGACGTCGCGCAGCTTATCGATGCGGTCGAGGCCTCGGCTCACCTCCAGCTCGCGGGCTTCATGACGGTGGGCCTGAACTCCCCCGTCGAAGCCGACGTGCGCGCCGCCTACGCGCAGCTGCGCGACATCAGGGACGAGGCGGCGGTGCGCCTGAGCATCGAAGAGGCCGAGCTGGCGCTGTCGATGGGCATGAGCCGGGACCTCGAGTGGGCCATCGCCGAAGGGGCGACCATCGTGCGCCTGGGAACGGCCATTTTCGGGGCCCGCCGCGTCTGAGCAGACCGCTCACTCGCGCCAACACGCCACCCTGTAGGATTGCCCCCATGACGACCGTTCTCGCAGGAATCTCAGCGACGATCCTGGCGCTCGCTCCGATCACCAACCCGATCGGAGGCCTCGCCGCCTTCGCGGGCCTGACCGCCGCCGACGACCCGGCGGCGGTGCGCTCCCAGGCGTGGAAGACCGGCATCTATGTCTTCGCGATCCTCACGGTTTTTGCTGTCAGCGGCTCGCTCATCATGCGTTTCTTCGGCTTCGACCTGCCCTCCCTACAAATCGCCGGTGGCCTGGTCGTCGCTCACTCGGGATTTTCGATGCTGGAAAACAAGCGCCGCGCCACCCACGAGGAGGCTCAGCACGCGACAGCCAAGGCGGACGTCTCCTTCTCCCCCATGGCGCTGCCCCTCATCGCGGGTCCCGGCTCAATCGGCGTCGTCATCGCGCTGGCCGCCCGTAACACCGCCGTCGGTTTTCACGTCGGCATCGTCCTGGGCATCCTCATCACGGCCGCCGCCATCGCACTGCTTCTGCGCTACGCGACGCCCTGGATCGACAAGCTGGGAGCTACCGGCGTCGGCGCGATCGTGCGCATCATGGGCTTCCTGATCCTCGTCATCGGCGTCGAGCTTGTCATTCACGGAGTGCGCGCGCTCCAGCTCTTCTAAGCGACAACCCGCCCCGGCCTCGTCCCCCACACCCCGGACAAGCCGCGCACGATTCCCGAGGACGCCGCGCCAACTACGCTAGGACAGTAGAGACACCGACAGGCGTTGATAGCGCTCACGGAGCCAGGGACGCAGGTCGATATCCCGTCCCCTGACGCTGATGCTCGTGAGGCGAGTCGGCACCTCGACCTTGTCCAGTGCCTCACCGTACGCGGCGATCATTGAGCGAACAGCTTCTTCGATGACGCCTCGCTCGACATGACACATATCGGCGATACGACGGAAATCGTCCAGACAAATATCCGCAGAGATCTCTTTACCACTGAGCTTGAGTGCCATATCCTGGGGGCGATCAAAATAAACGGCCGTACACACCAGGTCATAGGCTGGCGAGAGAACACCATTGCGACGGTCCGGATATACCAGGCTCCAATTCTTCAGATGCGCGTCATCATTGCCACACAACATGTTGAACACCGTCCGACGGACACACTCAACAAGCGACGGCAAGTCGTAATTCCGATACGCGACCTTCATCACGTACTCGACCGAACTCTGATATTTCGACCGCTGAAACCCCGGCAGATTACCCGCCTGACAGAAATCCTCCATATGGACGCGGCCTTGATCGCTCCTGTCAAAGCGCGCAATGCTGAATGCGTGTTCCTCGGCTGTTGCCCAATCAGAGGGCGCAATCTCGACGTTCTCCCGATGCACAACATCGAAGTCAGGAACCTCAATGCCACACGCTTTGGCGAGCGACATCACGTAGAACTCATTGTGAACGAGAGCATCGTACTCACCCGGCGGCGACAGCTTGACGATACGGTCTCCATACTCACCACTGCCGGGCAAAGTCAGGCGCTGATCGCGAGACTTCATCGAAAACTTCAGGACGTTACCGGCAATAGATGCGCGAATCCGTGTGTCCTTTGAGAACGACGTAGAATCACTGGATTGCATGGCATCATCCGCTGGCCCCGGAATGGGATCTCCAATACGTGATACCGTCACGGCTCCCGGCAAATCGTCACCGAGCACGGCGAGAATGCCGGGTTCATCTTCCTCACGGAGTCCATGCTGAGCACACACAATCGTTCGAAGCAACCCTTCAGGCAGGAGGTTAGAAAACCACAGCGGAAGAACAGAGCGCCCCTTCACCCCCGCCTCACGGCGCATCCCATTCTCGAACCAGAAGCCAAGAACAGGCCGATCCGCACGCCAGTAGTACTCATCGGAGAACCGAAACGAACTCTTGGACGAGTAGCACGAAATTGTCCCAATGTCGATGCCATGCAGGCGAACGCGAAACTCAACGTCGGGCGAATAGAGCGACATCTGTGTTCCTTTCACGTCAATTCAACGGGGGCAAAGGACACGTAATCCCACGCCATCATCAGTTCGAAGAATTCGTTCACACGTGCGGACAACAGTTCCTCACGCCGATCAACCAATTCCACCGGATCGGCAGAAGACTCGCGCTCCTCTACCGCCTCGGGGAGCATGAGCATGTTCCGGTGGGCTGTCATGAAGGTCAGGGCCGCATCCTCGTCCCGCAGAGCCTCCTCATTGACCATCAACACTCTATTTGCGAGCGACGAATATCGACTGACATCTGTCCCTTCAAACCAACGACGCCCCATGTATTCCACGAGGAGATCAGCCACACTACCGTAGTCATCGACGAGCGAATCAAACACAGCAATCGACGCCTGACCCGCATAGTCGTCCGCCCGAGCGTAGTAGGACCACATGGCACACACGCATGCCTTAGCGTCCGAGCGATTCATGCGCGCATCGGGAATCGTGACGTGCTTCGAGGCCCCCCGCTCACCGATGCTCTCCAGTAGTCTCTGAACGGAACCGGATTCATCTCCGCGGCGCACGTCTTTCAGAAACGCTCTGGTTTGTCCGCTCGCACTGCTCAAAGTCATACCGATAGTCTTGTAAATCGTCCGCCACACCCAGCGCTTGAGCAGCTCTTTATTGCGACGCTTCGGCTCGGGGAACAGCGCGAAGAAGCGCGACACCACCACCAGAATCGCCCCGTACGGCAGCAACGTTGCATGGGGAATACAACAATTCTCTTGGAGGAATCGCGTCGCTTTCATCAGAACGCGTTCCGTCTCGGCGTATGCGGTGTCACGATCTTCGTCCGGAAAATCGCAGATCCTCCGTCGCTCGTCTCCAAACTCATCGCGCACATCGCGAACGTAGTCTGGATGCCGACGAGCTTTCAGTACATTCAAGACCTGGTCTTCCGAAATCAGCCCAAAGTTCGTTGAACGGGCAACGGCATCCGAAACCGAGCGCAGAGTACGTCCATCGGATGCGGAGCTGTTGAGCGCTTCAAACACCTCGAAAGACTTGAGCTTCTTACCGCTCTGATTAATGCGATCAAAGATAACGCGGAGCTTATCCTCGTCCGCTCCCTCCAGCACAGTCGCCGGAACGCTCACGGCGTTAAAGGTATTGAAGGCCTCCTGGTAGCGGCCGCGCAACGCCTGGAATTCGGTGTTCTCCTCGAACCACTGCCAGGCGCTCTCAAAGTCGAAGAGACGAAAGAGCGGCATGACGGCGCGAGAATGACGCCCCAGAGTTGAAACGACGCAGGCATTTTCCAGATCGTATCCAACCGCAAAACGAGCATCTCGTTGGCTGCGGGCATCCATCGCGTTGACGATACTCGTCACGCGTTGCTGCCCGTCGACGAGCCATAGTGCGTCCGGGCGCTGAGGGGCGTCGATATCGATGGAACCAACGGTGAGCCGCTGCGCCGGGGCCTCACGTTTCCACATGAGCAGGTTCCCGATGGGATACCCCCGATGCAAGGAATCAAAGAGGGCAACGACGTCTTGGTTCGTCCACCGGAAGGAGCGCTGAAAGTCGGGGATCCGCACGCGTCCCGTCGCCACCAGGTCACGCAATTCGGAAAGCCTGAAGGTTTCGTGTTTCGGCTGCATTGCTTCGCTCGACATGTGTCCATGTTACTCCGACGCCGATTCTCGGACGCTGTCACGCGCGCAGCCGTGCGGGAACGCGAAAACCCGCCCCGGCCTCGTCAATGAGACGATACCGAAGCGGGCAACGGGAACACCCGGCTCACACCGAGCGAGCGAAGCACCCGAGCTCTCAGGGGATGCGGTGCACCCACTCCTCGCGCGCGAACTTCGTCTCGCAGCGCTGGCGTGCGACCTCGAGGTCTTCGTCGGTGATGGTGCCGACCGTGGCGTTGTACTTCTCCTTGAAGTGGTCGAAGAACGCCTGGAGGATTTCCTCGCGGGGAAGGCCGGTCTGGGAACGCATGGGGTCCACGCGCTTGACGGCGCTGCGGGTGCCCTTGTCTCGGATCTTCTCCATGCCGATGCGCAGGACCTCATTCATCTTGATGGCGTCGATGTCGTAGGCCATGGTCACGTGGTGGACCATGTAGCCGTTCGCCCAGCGCTTCTGCGCGGCGCCGCCGATCTTGCCGAACTCGGAGGCGATGTCGTTGAGCGGCACGTATGTGGCCTTGATGCCCAGCTTGTCGAGGACCTCCATGACCCACTGATCGAGGTAGGGGTATGCCTGCTCGAAGCTCATTCCCTCCACGAGGGCGGTGGGGATGACGAGCGAGTAGGTGATGCAGTTGCCGGGCTCCATGAACATGGCACCGCCGCCGGTGACGCGCCGCGACACGGTGATGCCGTAGCGGTTGACCCCGTCCTGCTGGATTTCGTTCTGGTAGGACTGGAAGGAACCGATGACGACCTGCGGTCCGTTCCATTCCCACAGGCGCATGAAGGGCTTGCGGCGTCCCGTTGCCACGTCCTCGACCAGGGTTTCGTCCATGGCGACGTTGATCATCGGATCGACGACGGGGCCGTGGATGACGTCGAAGTCGATGTCATCCCACGACAGGGCGGCACCCAGGGCGCGGCGCACGGCGATGCCGACGGCCTCGGGGGTCACGCCCATGAGGGTGTCACCCTCGTGGAGGGCACCGGCGACGCGCGCGGCCAGATCCTTGGCGCTCGACGAGGCCGGGGCCCCTTCGAGGGACGCGGTGATCCGGGTGAGCGCGTCGTCGGGGTCGAGGAAGAAGTCGCCCGACACGCTCACGCGCGCGAGGTGGTCCTCCTCCACGTCGGTGTCGACGACAACGAGCTTGCCTCCGGGGACTTTGTACTCTCCATGCATGCCCACGATTGTAGGCGCTTGACTCACGCCCAGTCGGGCAGGACGCGCACGCCGCCCTTGTCCGCGGACGCGGCGAGCATGCCGTAGACGCGCAGGGCGTCAGAGACCTTGCGGGGGCGCGGCTTGGAGGGCTTCCAGGGGGCAGCGCCCTTCTCGGCGCGGCGGCGCTGAAGCTCCTCGTCGCTCACGTTCGCGCGCAGGACGCGGTTGTTGACGTCGATTTCGATCTCGTCGCCGGTGCGCACAAGTCCGATTGCGCCGCCAGCCGCGGCCTCGGGCGAGATGTGACCGATGGAGATGCCGGACGTGCCGCCGGAGAAGCGGCCATCGGTGATGAGCGCGCACTTCTTGCCCAGGCCCAGGCCCTTGAGGTAGGAGGTCGGGTAGAGCATTTCCTGCATGCCGGGGCCGCCCTTGGGGCCCTCGTACAAGATGACGACGACGTCGCCTTCGGTCACCTGCTTGCTGAGGATGGCCTCGACGGCTTCCTCCTGGGACTCGACGACGAAGGCCTTACCGACGAAGTGGAACAGGGACTCGTCGATGCCGGCGGACTTGATGATCGCGCCGTTGGCGGCGATGTTGCCGTAGAGGACGGCCAGGCCGCCGTCCTTCGTGTAGGCGTGCTCGACGGAGCGGATGCAGCCGTTCTCGGAGTCGGTGTCGAGGGACTCGAACAGGTTGGCGGTCGAGAAGGCCTGCGTGGTGCGCACGCCGCCGGGGGCGGCGAGGAAACGGTGCGTGGCCTCGTCTGTGGCGCTTCCGCCGCGCACGTCCCACGCGCCCAGCCAGTCAGCCAGGCTGGAGGAGTGGACGGAGTGCACGTCGCGGTGGAGCAGGCCAGCGCGGTCAAGCTCGCCGAGCAGGGCGGGGATGCCGCCGGCGCGGTGGACGTGCTCGATGTGGTAGGTCGTGGAGTTGGGGGCCACCTTGCACAGGCAGGGCACGCGGCGCGAGATCGCGTCGATGTCGTCGAGCGTGAAGTCGACGCCGGCCTCGTTGGCGATGGCGAGGATGTGCAGGACCGTGTTGGTGGAGCCGCCCATGGCCACGTCCAGGCTCATGGCGTTTTCGAAGGCTTCCTTCGTGGCGATGGAGCGCGGCAGGACCGAGTCGTCCTCGTTCTCGTAGTAGGCGCGGCACATGTCGACGATGCGCGCGCCGGCTTCGGTGAAGAGCTTCTTGCGTTCGATCTGGGTGGCCAGGGTGGTGCCGTTGCCGGGCAAGGCCAGGCCGATGGCCTCGTTGAGGCAGTTCATGGAGTTCGCGGTGAACATGCCGGCGCAGGAGCCGCAGGTGGGGCACGCGTTGGCTTCGATGCTGGCCAGCTGGTTGTCGCTGACGGAGTCGTCGACGGCCATGACCATGGCGTCGATGAGGTCGAGGCGGTGTTCGACGACGCCCTCGACGGCGGCACCGGATTCCATGGGGCCGCCGGAAACGAAGATGGTGGGGATGTTCAGGCGCATGGCGGCCAGGAGCATGCCGGGGGTGATCTTGTCGCAGTTGGAGATGCACACGAGGGCGTCGGCGCGGTGCGCGTTGACCATGGTTTCGACGCAGTCCGCGATGAGGTCGCGGCTGGGCAGGGAGTAGAGCATGCCGTCGTGGCCCATGGCGATGCCGTCGTCGACGGCGATCGTGTTGAATTCCTTGGCGACGCCGCCGGCCGCTTCGATGGCTCCGGCGACCAGGTCGCCCATGTTCTTCAGGTGCACGTGGCCGGGCACGAACTGGGTGTAGGAGTTGGCGATGGCGATGATCGGCTTGCCGAAGTCGCCGTCTGTCATGCCGGTGGCGCGCCACAGGGCGCGAGCTCCGGCCATGTTGCGGCCTTGGGTGGATGTTGCCGAGCGCAGCGGGCGACTCATGATGTGCCTTTCTGTTGCCGTGTAATGACTCCACAGTAGGAGCGTGCGCGCCGCGTTTCCGTGCGGGTTTCGTCTCGTGGACGAGTCCGGGGCTGGGTGCGGGTGGTTTTGGCGCGGTATTCCGGGTGCTTCGTCCGGCGGGACGCCGTGTCAGTGGGTGGACGCTTGGGGGCGCGATGTCAAGGAAAACGCAAGGGGCGCGTGCACGAAATAGCACCTAACCGGCCTCGTGGTTAATTCCATATGTCCACGATCAGGCATTTGCCCCCGTTCTCGACGCGCGAAACGTAGGCTGAGGGCACAGTGAAGAGAAAGGACTGCGATGACTATTCGCACCACTCATGTTGGTTCCCTGCCCCGCACCCCCGAGCTGATTGAGGCGAATCGCGCGCGCCGCGAGGGCTCGCTTGGCGACGCTGATTTCACGTCCCTTCTGCAGGATCAGGTTGACGGCGTTGTGAAGCGTCAGGCCGAGATCGGCCTGGATATCGTCAACGACGGCGAGTACGGCCACGCGATGATCGACACGGTTGATTACGGTGCGTGGTGGACGTATTCCTTCTCGCGTTTCGGCGGACTGTCCTTTGAGGACGTCCAGCGTTTCGACGTGCGTCCCCCCGCCGGCCGCGATGGCCGCCTGTCCTTCTCGTCGTTTGCTGAGCGCCGCGACTGGCAGCGTTTCGCGGACGCGTACGCGGATCCGGATTCGGGTATTCACATCGCGAACCGCAACCCGATTGCGTTCCCGACGATTACGGGTGAGCTGACCTACATTGGTGCCGAGGCCGTGGAGCGCGACATCGCGGGCACGAAGCACGCGCTTGCGGCGGCGGGTAAGCCCGTGTCGGATGGTTTCGTGGCGGCGATTTCGCCGGGTTCGGCGGCTCGTGTGGCTAACGCGTTCTACGAGGACGACGAGGCCGTGGTGTGGGCGTGCGCGGACGTGCTGCGCGAGGAGTACAAGCGAATTACGGACGCGGGCCTGACGGTCCAGATTGATGCGCCGGATATCGCGGAGGGCTGGGATCAGATGAACCCGGAGCCGTCGGTTGAGGATTACCGCGCGTTCTCGCGCGTGCGTATTGACGCGCTGAACCACGCGCTGGAGGGCATTGACCCGGATCTCGTGCGTTTCCACGTGTGCTGGGGTTCGTGGCACGGCCCGCACACGACGGATATTGCGTTCAAGGACATCGTGGATCTGGCCCTGCTGGTCAACGCGAATGGCCTGACGTTCGAGGCGGCGAATGCTCGCCACGCGCACGAGTGGACGATCTGGCGCGACATCGAACTGCCCGAGGGCAAGTACCTGATCCCGGGCGTCGTGTCGCACTCGACGAACGTTGTGGAGCACCCGGAGCTGGTGGCTCAGCGTATCCGCCAGTTCGCGGACATCGTGGGCGACGAGCGTGTCGTGGCGTCGACGGACTGTGGCCTGGGCGGCCGTATCTACCCGTCGATTGCGTGGGCGAAGCTGGAGGCGCTGGCGCAGGGCGCTCGCCTCGCATCGAAGTGATCGCCTGATCGCTGACCTGGGGCGCGCGGGGTGGATGAGCATCCACCCCGCGCGCCCCAAGTAAGCGATCAGGCGATCACTTCGATGCGAGACGAGCGCCCTGCGCCAGCGCCTCCAGCTTCGCCCACGCAATCGACGGGTAGATACGTCCGCCCAGGCCGCAGTCCGTCGACGCCACAACGCGCTCGTCGCCCACGATGTCCGCAAACTGGCGGATACGCTGAGCCACCAGCTCCGGGTGCTCCACCACGTTCGTCGAGTGCGACACGACGCCCGGGATTAGGTACTTGCCCTCGGGCAGTTCGATGTCGCGCCAGATCGTCCACTCGTGCGCGTGGCGAGCATTCGCCGCCTCGAACGTCAGGCCATTCGCGTTGACCAGCAGGGCCAGATCCACGATGTCCTTGAACGCAATATCCGTCGTGTGCGGGCCGTGCCACGAACCCCAGCACACATGGAAACGCACCAGATCCGGATCGATGCCCTCCAGCGCATGGTTCAGTGCGTCAATACGCACGCGAGAGAACGCGCGGTAATCCTCAACCGACGGCTCCGGGTTCATCTGATCCCAGCCCTCCGCGATATCCGGCGC
>FLSE01018463.1_pt1 | contig 24346 bp, 22 predicted proteins | sample 1550461 | NCBI WGS metagenome assembly FLSE01 (sample SAMEA4031758, study PRJEB14383) | metagenome | biome: human; feature: oral; material: saliva | place: Philippines | collected 2014 | reverse complement strand
AAATATGAATACAGAATCCTTACGTAATGATGTATTGGTTCCTGCTGTTGCTAAAACATTAGACATTGCAGCAAAAGCAAAACCAACAAAAGATGAGCTCTGCACAACTGCAAAAATTACAGCAGCTGTAGCGGTAGCAACTGCTGTTGTATCCTTGGCGGTACAAGCAGTATTGCGCAATCGATAAGAAGCATAAAGAAAACGACATGGCGTTGCCTGTCGTTTTCTTTTACATTTACCCTGTTATTCCCATAAATAGCGGGATTTCCAGTATATTTTGTTAATCTGTGCTGAAAGCTAAGGAGGCGATACCATGCATAGTCGCGATTTAATTGAACAGTATAAAACCTATGTCCAAGACTGGCGTAGATACTTTCACAAACATCCAGAACTCAGTAATGAAGAGTTTGAAACAACTAAAACATTAGCCAAAGAATTAGAATCTATGGGCGTAGAGGTTCATGTAGATACGGAACGTGGAACAGGTCTCATCGGCATTATACATGGTGCTAAGCCTGGCAAAGCGATTGCACTACGTGCAGATATCGATGCGTTGCCTGTACAAGAGCATAATACATTCAATTTTAAATCCGATGTGGATGGTAAGATGCATGCGTGTGGCCATGATGGTCATATGGCGATATTACTCGGCGCGGCTAAGATGCTTACTGCTATGAAAGACCGTATCGAAGGCGATGTATACCTCGCCTTCCAACCGGCCGAAGAAACCGGTGCAGGCGGTCCTGATTTCATGAAGTTTGATAATTGGTTTGAAAAAGTCGATGCCATCTTTGGCGGCCACGTATGGATTGATTTACCAGCTGGTCTCATTTCCGTTGAAGAAGGGCCACGCATGGCGGCGAGTAGTAAAATTACAATCCGAGTAAAAGGCAAACAAGGTCATGGTGCGCAACCGCATCAAGCCATTGATGCCGTTGTCGTAGCCAGTGCCATCGTTATGAACCTACAAACCGTAGTATCTCGTAATGTCAGTGCCCTAGATTCTCTCGTTCTCACCATCGGTAACATTCACTCGGGCTCAGAATGGAATGTCATCCCAGGCGAAGCCCAAATGGGTGGTACCATCCGTTTCTTTGATCCTGCACAAGAAGACTATTATGTAGAATCCATACGCCGCGTGGTAGAACATACAGCATTAGCCTATGGTGCTACGGCTGAATTGATTTATGAAAAGAAAGTACCACCAACCATTAATGATGCAGCTGCCAGTGAATTGGCTGAACGCGTTGTTATCGATACACTAGGAAAAGAAAAACTTTCCAAAATGCGCAAGGTTATGCCAGGTGAAGACTTCGCTTGGTACTTACAAGAAAAACCAGGCTGCTTTGCCTTTATCGGTATCCAAAATCCAGAGGTAGGCGCCACCTTTGATCATCATAATAATCGATTTACCATGGACGATAGCGTACTATCTGCAGCATCGGCGGTGTATGCGGAATATGCTATTGCGTGGTTGAAAGAGCATAAATAATATTATTAGTGCATAAGATGTATAAAGCACCATCATCGTAGCTGATGATGGTGCTTTTGCCGTGTATTTTCATTTTCGCTTTGTGTATACTATAAATATATAATACAAGAATTGTTATATGAGAGGTATTTATGAATATACTTATATGTCTCATCATTATTGCCGTTACCGGTATATTACTGATGAAGCGCTATCAACCGCAGCCTATTTTGATAGGTATGGGCATCCTCATGATGTATATCGCCTATGAAGGTAGCTGGATTAATGCCATACTAGATGAATCTCAGTCTACAGGCGTTCTGGTGTTTGATGCGATGGATATTGTGCGAATTACAACATCTGAGAATGTAGTGAGTTTAGGCCTCATGATTATGACTTGTGCTGGTTATGCAAAATACATGGAATATATTGGGGCAGGAACACGCTTAGCGCATACATTTATTCGTCCCTTATATCGCCTCAATCGGCCGTATATAGTACTAGCACTTATGTTTCTACTCAATATGGGGCTATCCATATGTGTACCAAATCCGTTGAGCCTTGCCTTACTTATGATGGTTACCATATATCCTGTTCTGTTGCGCCTTGGTGTAAGTCCCATAGGAGCAGCAGCGGTTATAGCAACAGGGCATTTGATGGATGTTGGGCCTGGTGCCGTTTCGACATTGCTTATAGCTAAGACACTTAATATACCGGTACCAAACTATTTTGTAGGCTATCAGTTACGACTCTATTTCTTAGTTGCTGTTGTGACGGCGGTGGCACATTTCTTGTGGCAACGATATCGCGATCGCTTAGATGGCCCTATGAATGTAGGTGACTGTGAAAGCATTCCTGAGGCGCCAATTGGCCCTAAGATATATATGATATTCCCTTTATTGCCACTATGTTTTATCTTGGGCTTTAGTCAATATGGTTTACAAGGCGTAAAGATGAATGTAACCCTTGCCATGATGCTTGCCTTTGGTATTGCCCTACTGGCAGAACTTATCCGTCATCGTAATTTAAGGACTGTCCTTAAAAGCACAACCATATTTTTTGAAGGTATGGGAAATCAGTTCTCTTATGCGGTAACCCTTATTATAGGTGGCCAGGTCTTTGCACAAGGTTTGGTGAGCTTAGGCCTTATTGATTCGCTAGTTAGTGCCCTTCAAACACTATCCCTTAATTCTATAGGTCTTACCTCCGTTATGGGTGGCGGTATGCTAGGCCTTAGTATGGTAACAGGTAGCAATGTAGCACCTTTATTTACATTGGTACCGCTAGTACCTGATATCGTATTAGACCTTGGACTAGATCCTATTACGACCTTATTGGGGATGCAGAATGGTGCTAGTTTAGGTCTGTTCTTGAGCCCTATTAGTCCTGTTATGGTCGGTGTAGCAGGGGTGGCGCATATTAAATCAGTAGATTTACTTAAACGAACCTCTGTACCTGTGCTTGTAGCGCTTGTTACAAGTTGTTTAGGAATATGGATACTCTATTAATATGGATAGATAATATAATAACGAATACTGTAACGTAAAAAGGAAGAATCCCCATTATCGCAATAGATAATGGGACTGTCATTATAACATGGATTTATTTACCAGATTATAGAGCCTCTGTTTTATATGCAAATTTTAATTATATAAGATATGGCACTTCCTTAAATAATTTGTGTTATAATATACATAAATATTATTCCTCTGAAATTAAATCTCCGTCGTTAATGGTAGTTTTAGCTTAGATAACATCTGTTGTTTCAGATACAGGGTTAAATTAAATAATCCCCTAGTGGGGACGGAAATATTGCTTTTAATACTGTCATGGTAATATCCTTCTTGATTAAAATGTTGAATTAAATAATCCCCTGATGGGGACGGAAACATGATGCCCTCAGCTATGGGCTAAAGCTTTAAAGGTTTAAAATGGGTTGAATTAAATAATCCCCTGACGGGGACGGAAACATGGCTACTGCATCACTAGTGATAACTTCGCCTGTAAATTGAGTTAAATTAAATAATCCCCTAATGGGGACGGAAACCTCACTACGGGAAAGAGGAGAAAAGTATGAAAGGGACCTCCATACGTTAAATTAAATAATCCCCTGATGGGGACGGAAATGTACTTGCTTGAGTTAATGCTTTATTAATTTGAATAGACATTGTTAAATTAAATAACCCCTAGATGGGGTCGGAAACTTAAATGTAGCCATTAGGGGCTCCCTCCTTTATACTAAGCTAAATTACATAATCCCCTAATGGGGCCGGTTATCTATCTCAAAAACTCATACAAGGACAAAAATATAGCCAGTATATTCTTTTTGGTGAATATACTGGCTTTTTTGTATAAATACTAAGGAATTTCTATTGGTTTTAATCAGAAATGAATATATAATGAAGTTAATCGAATTTACATTCCTTAATTAAAGTTTGGAGGCGATGTGATGGGTAAATGGGATGCACTGATCAAGGGTGCATTGCTTCATGATATCGGTAAGGTCGTGTATAGGGCTAATCAGGGCTCTACATCACACTCTAAGAGTGGGGCAGACTTTATTGAACCCTATTTTTCTGATATGGATCTGAAGCAGAATATTATTCACTGCTTAAAGTATCATCATGGTAAAGATCTTAGTTCTGCTACATTGAAAAATGATGATTATGCATACATTGTGTATGAGGCAGATAATATTGCTGCAGCTGTAGATCGTCGGGATATTGATGAAGGTGATGATTCATCTACACAACGATTTGATAAGGGGTTACCACTTCAATCCATTTTTCGTGTGTTTGGGGGCCACACTAGCATTCAACCATTACAGTATTATTTGCGTGGCATTGATGCATCAGGTCCTTTTAACTATCCTGAAAATGATGAATCTATACGTGCATCGAGTGATAAATATAAGGAATTATATGATGTATTAGAACAGAACTTTCAAAAGAAACCTATAGATACCATGACTGTCAATGAGTTGTTGCGAATTTATGAGGATACTGTTTCCTATATGCCATCAAGTATAGCAACGAATCAGGCAAATGATATTTCTCTTTACATGCACTCCAAAATAACTGCTGCTGTAGCGCATTGTATGGTGCATTATTTTGAGGAACAAGGTATTGAAGACTATAAAACATATTGTTATCAAAAGTCGCAAGAGTTCCGTAATATGCCAAGTTTTAAACTCATATCTGGGGATATTTCTGGCATTCAAAACTTTATCTATACGATTCCTTCAAAAGGTGCTTTGAAATCATTGCGTGGGCGCTCATTCTATTTAGAAATCTTGATGGAACAAATTGTAGATGAGTTGTTAGATGCATTGCAATTAACGCGCGCAAATCTTATTTACAATGGGGGCGGGCATTTCTATGTGTTGGCGCCTAATACAAAGGGTACTGATGATGCAGTCGCATCTATGGAACAATCCATCAACGAATGGTTCTTAACTGTGTTCGGCACCAAATTATATTTAGCTCTTGGTACGGCAACGGCAACTGCGTCTGATCTCATTCAATCTGAGGGGCAAAGTGCATTATTCCGCAAGGTAAGTGAGTGTGTAGCTGAGGCTAAGTCAAAACGATATTCTGAATATCATTTAAGAGATCTGTTTAATCCGAATAGTGCCTATAACACAGTACTTCATGGCGAACGGGAATGTTCAATTTGTCATACTTCAACTACTCAATTGATTCCTTATGGTGAAAGCACAGATACAGAGGCTTGTCCTCTTTGTGATGGATTATATCGCTTAGGTAAACAAATTGTCGATAATCGAGAAACAGTGTTCGTACTGGCTCATCCTTTAGATAGTGCAGCTGGTGAAAGCATTCCTCATATTGAGGTATATGTTAATAAATCCTGTAGTGATATTGAAGATTTAAAATTGTATCTTTATGTAGTTCCTGAAGTGTCATTAGAAACATTTGAAAGTACTCATAACATAGTAAGGATCTACGCTAAAAATACTGCTAAAACAGGTCATAATGTATTCAATCGTATTTGGCTAGCCGATTATGTATCACGTAAAGATAATGGCCAAGTTTATGAGTTTGAAGAGTTAGCAGCATCTAGTGGATTAGATAATGAAAAAGGTATCAAGCGTTTAGGAGTGCTACGAGCCGATGTAGATAATCTTGGTGCTGCTTTTAGTGGCGGATTTATTTCTAGTGGACCAGATCGATTCAAATTTGGTACATTGTCTCGTTACGCCGATTTATCTCGTGATTTAGCTATGTTCTTTAAGGTTGCTGTTAATAAAATGGTACAAGGTGATGTACAAGGTTTTGGTACAGCTGTAGCACCATTTACAATTTGGCCGAATAAGCAAGTGACAACTAGAAACATTCATGTTATCTATTCTGGTGGTGATGATGTATTCTTGGTTGGTGCGTGGGATGAATTGTTAGAATTAGCAATTGATATTCGCAAAAAGTTGAAAGCTGTTACAGACGATAAGATTACTATGTCTGCAGGGTTAGCGTTATTTTCACCATCATATCCAATTAGTCAAATGGCTGCTATAACAGGCTTGCTTGAAAGTGTAGCTAAAGACAATACAGGTAAGGATAGCATTGCCCTATTTGGCTTTGAAACCAATACAAATGGTGAAGAACGTATATGTCGTCACGTATATAAATGGAATGATTTAATTGAAAATGTTATTGAAGATAAAATCTTTACATTAAATCAATTATTCATTATCCCAGGCATTGGTGATTCTGTCTCATCTAAGTTAAAGCTAGGGAAAGGTCTTATTTATAAATTAATGGATCTATTGCAAGGCATATTACATGATAGAGTTGAGGGCAAACATATAAATACAGCTCGTATTCTATATCTATTGGCACGCCTTGAACCAAAGAAGCATGACCCTGCCTATGATGCGTACAAGGATTTTACGACAACGATTCATAAATGGATTCAAACAGAAGAAGATTGTAAGGCATTATTAACAGCTTGCAACCTCATCGTTTACTATATGCGTGATAAGAAGTGAGGATAATTATATGGCACAAGAAACATTTAATTGGAGTACCGACCTTGTTAAGAAGGCGGAGGATACGATTAATAAATTAGACAAAAATAAACATGGTAATGCGTTTATTTTGAAATATGCACAGGTACGTAAGATTTTATCTAGCGTATTGGCGATAAAAAATAAATTAAGTGTTGCTCAACGCAGAAGCAAAGAATTTGATGCATTGCCGAAAGATATAGCAATGGATATACGTTTTCTAAAAACTACATTTTTATATCAAGCGGGACGCATTGAAGACTCTCTTGGCTATGGTCGAAAGGCATATCCTGTAAAACAATTGATAGATGCCAGCCAATTGCTAAGTATGATTGAAGGTATTGGTACGAATGTAAAGCGATTCGAATTGCTTTGCAAATATGTAGAAGCTCTTGTTGCATTCTATAAATACCGTTCTGTAGAATTAACGCAACAGGCAGAACAACGTAATCAAAATCACCGTCAATCAAATAGAACTCGTCAATAGGAGGGGCCGAGCATGGAAAACAATACTCAACTAAAATCTTTACGTGGTAAATTGCTAATTACAGGTACTATTAAATTAGAAACAGGGATGCATATTGGAGCTAGTAATGATTTTGCTCCTATTGGTTCCGTAGATACACCATTTATTCGTGATGTAGTATCTCAAGAGCCAATTATTCCAGGTAGCTCTATTAAGGGCAAATTGCGTACCCTATTGGCTAAAAGCTATTGTGATACATATATTATGAAAGACATTAAAGAAGATAAAGAACAAATAAAACGCTTGTTTGGCTCGGTAAATCCTGTACAACCAGCTCGTTTACAGTTTTATGATTTGTTTATTACGAAAGAAACACGTCGGCTTTTCGCTAATATTGATACTGATACTTATATGGGCGAAATTAAGTTTGAAAATGTTATTAATCGTCTCGATGGTAGTGCAAATCCTCGCCAAATTGAACGTGTTCCAGCAGGTACTGCTTTCACGTTCAAAGTAGCTTATAGCATTGAAAATGAAGATGAAGTTACTGAGGATATTGAAATATTGCGGGATGGCCTTGCATTGCTCGGTATCGACTATCTTGGTGGACATGGTTCTCGTGGGTATGGTCGTGTTAATATTTCTATTGATGATATACAAGCGGTAGGTAATACTACGATTAATACGCAGGATTTATTAAAGATATTAGGAAAGTAGGTTGTTATTATGAACTACTATCTATATCCACTGCGTTTTCTTACACCTGTGCATTTTGGGGATACATCTGAAGGGGGGAATTTAGAAACTATCTCCCTTACATTAGGATCGGATGCACTGTTTGGTGCGTGCTGTTATGAAATTAGTCATGATACTGCACTGTTACATTCTTTTATTAAAGCTGTAGAAGAGCAACAGATTGTGCTATCTAGTTTATTTCCTTATTGCATAGATAATGATGAATATAAGCTATATGTGCCGGCACCTATGATACAAATGGAGTCAAGGAATGTGCCTGCTACGAGTTTTGATGATGTGAAAACAGCTATAGCGGCACACAAGAAAATTAAACGCATTGAGTATATTAGAGCCTCTGAGTTGCAACAGTTTAAAGAGTATGTAGAATCTGATGCATCGCAAAAACATATGCCCACATTTGGAGCAAAACAAACATCTGCACAGGTTAATATGCGTGGTGAAAAGAGTTTGCCTTATTATGTAGGCAATTATCAGTTTATGCCTCATGCAGGTCTTTATATTATTGCAGGCTTTCATGATGAGGCTCAGCGCACATTGTTTGAAGGAATTCTTGAAGTCTTGGGGCTTGTTGGTATTGGTGGTAAACGCAGTGGGGGCTATGGAAAATTTGAATTAGCCGATGACCCTATTGCGTTATCCGAAGAAGGTAGCTATAGCGATGATAGCGCTTTGTATACACTGCTTCATAATGTACAAGGTAAGGTGATGTGCATTAGTGCTTGCGTACCAACTAGTGAAGAGGTACCCCTATTAAAAAAAGGTTTTTATAAACTACAAAAACGAGGTGGCTTCGTAGGAACTGCTGGTAGTACCACACAAGTTAAACGCAATTCGTATTATGTTGTTAAGGAAGGCTCTGTTTGTCCGACGCCATTAGTAGGACAAATGCTTACTATTACGGGGGATTCATTACCGCATCCTGTTTATCGTAATGGTATGGGCTTATGGATTGGGGTGGATTATGAGTAATCGTATAGAGCATGCACAATTATCGCTCACAATTGTGAGTCCCACCAATATTGGTGGCCCTGAAAAATTGACAACTAAGGACTATATGTACAATTACCATACGGGTGAAGTGTATCTTCTCAATAATTATGAGTGGTTTTGCTTCTTAGAACGCCACAATAAGTTGGCGGAGTTTGAATCGTATATGCAAAATGAGATGGTACGCCCCAATGGGCGGACAATGTATGACTGGGCAACACAGGCTCTTGGTAAATCTCAATTGACACGAGAGGCTTTGGGGCCAGCTGTTCGTTCTGTTATGAAAGCCACTGCTTATAAGCAAGGACTTAAAAACTCTTTGAACGATATCATCCCGCAAATCCGAGGAGTAGATGGGCGAGTATATATTCCTGGTAGCTCAATTAAAGGTGTTATTGATAGCGCTATAGTTTCATATATGCTTAGAAGAAATGCTAGGTTTAGAGCTGAAGTACAAGAAAAGCTAAAGGAAATTTTACAAAAATATAGAGATTTTAAAGACGATAAGCGTCGTTGCGAACGTGAAATAGATTCCATATTACGTAAAGTTAATAGGATAATTGATTGTAATATACAAGTATTATTTAAGAATTCAACAAAGAAAGTTAACGGCATATTAGCCAGTGCTTTCCGAGGCATTTCTGTTTCAGATGCTATGTCTAATAACATAATTCAAACAGAAGTGTTGAAGAAAGAAGATGCTGGTGTTGATGAAGATGGGACTCATGCTATTTCGGTTAATCGAGAGTGTATTCTACCAAATCAAACATTATCATTTACGTTGACCCTTGATACAGCAATGACAAAGGAAATTGGGATTACTAGCATAGATCAAGTATTAGAAATTTTACAACAAGATTTTGATACTACACATGAGTTATTAATCTCTAAATTTACAAAGGTGAATCCTTCTGTATTTAAAGCTTTAGTGCCAGCGAATGCTTTTATTGGTGGAAATACAGGCTTTATTCAAAAAACGGTAATTATGGCGGCTTTCACAGACGATATTAATAAAGGTATTGAGGTCATTAGAGCTATTTTAGACGTGAATTTTAAAAAGGCTGGTCATGATAGGAAAGATAAATTTATGGCCCCACGTGCTATTAAACTAGTGAAGTGGAATGGACATTATTATGAGATGGGGGGCCTTCGTATTGGTAGATAATGTAGAAATTATGTCCATAGAGTTGAGTATTACCGCTGATCCATCTATAAGAATTGTACAGTCCATCGGTAGCGTATTACATGGTGTGCTGATGGAACTGGTAGGAACGGAATACGCAGGTCAATTACATGAAACGGGCCTGCGTCCTTACAGCCAGTATGTTTATTTTGATAAAGAACGAGGCCAGTATATATGGCGACTTTCTGCTGTAACAGGTGAAGCAGTGAATCGAATATTGCGACCTGTACTTGAGATGCCTGATAAAATCTATTTAAAGCAAAAACATGGTCATATCTATATTCAAAAGAGAACTGTGTTAGAAGAAACCTCTTATGAAGAATTAATGGCCAAGTTCTGGAGCGGAGATGTGGAATATACACGGGCTAAATTACAATGTTTGTCTACCACTAGTTTTAAGGTAGATCAACAGTATACGATTTTCCCTGAAGCATTTCGAATCTATCGCTATTTATTACGTCAATGGAATCAGTTTACCTCTTATGAAATGATGGATTCAGATGATTTATTAGCAGCACTTGAGTCAGCCGTTTTTATTCGTGATTATAATCTACGTATGGGGATGTATGGACTAGAAGGTATTAAAATAAGAGGGTTCCGAGGACAAATTGTAATGCAATTTAAACGGAATTTAGTGATGCAACGCATCTTATCTCTGCTGACATATTATAGTCAGTTTACTGGATTAGGAATTAAAACGGCTCTAGGTATGGGTGGAGTACAAAGCGAAGTGATTGAGTAAGTACTTTATATGTTTATTTAGTTAATATAAGTCTAATTGGGTGTTAATTATCATAATATTAATATGTATTTGAACAGTTATACTAGCGTAAAGGAGGCGACATTATGTCATCCTTATATGTTACAGAAGCAGGTTCATTTATTAAACGACAAGGCGGTCATGTTGTAGTAGGCCGTAATAATGAAATTCTATTTGAAGTTCCATTAGAACGTATTGAAGATATTACAGTGTTTGATACAGTATCTATATCTAGTTCTCTTATTACTGATTTTATTGAACGCGGTGTGCCTATAACTTGGTTATCTGGATATGGTAAATATTTTGGTACATTAATTAATACCAATACTATTGATATTAATAAACATAAGAAACAATTTGATTTATTAGATAATCATGAGTTTAGATTGGCAATGTCACGTAAAATTATTCGCGCAAAGGTGCGTAATCAGCTAACTATATTGCGTCGTTATGCTCGTAATTTAGAGGATGACGTTAATATAGATACACAGATTGAGAATATTAAAGCTGTTCGGCATCATATAGGTGAAAGTGTCCGTATTTCAGAACTTATGGGCTATGAAGGTATAATTAGTCGACTGTATTTTGAGTCTCTCGGTAAAATTGTTCCGCCTACATTTTCTTTTACTAAGCGATCTAAACAACCTCCTCGAGATGAATTTAACGCTATGCTAGGCTTAGGATACAGCATGTTATTTAATGAGATTCTAGCAGGTTTAATTAATGCGGGCTTACATCCTTTTGTTGGTGTTATGCATAGTCTTGGCAAGGGGCACCCTGCACTTGCATCAGATTTGATCGAAGAATGGAGAGCTCCCATTATAGATTCTTTAGTTCTTTCTATGGTGAGTCGCAACATGGTGGACCTATCTGATTTTGATAATTCAGATAAAGGTTGTTATATGACTCCAGAAGGTAGAAAGGGACTTTTGACTGCGTATAATAAGAAAATTCGTTCTGAAAATCAATATATTGAGGATCGTAAAAGTTATAGGGAATCAATCTATAAGCAGTGTAAGCAATTTGCTAGTGCCATTATGCACGAAGACGTAGATTTGTATACACCTTTGGAGATTCACTGATATGAAAAAGTTTATAGTATTAGTCATCTATGATGTAGTAGATAATAAAACGCGTAATCATTTAGTAAAATGTTTAGAGCGTTATGGCGTGCGTGTTCAAAAATCAGCATTTGAGGCACTATTAAATAGAAAACAATATGATGCTATGATGCGGCGTGCCAGTCGAATTATTAATCCCGTAGAAGATTCCCTACGTGTATATATACTTGACGATATAATTAATATCTATACATGGGGAATTGGAGAACGAAAAGATCAAGATTGTATTATATTGTAATGAAAATTAATGTACTTACTAGAACTGTTATTGACTAAACAATGGTAGAATCATCTTTTTCACTAGTTATCTACATTTAATGTGATATCTTTGATGATTCTACTATTGTAATTTCTTTGTTTTTTTATGCTATAATATATCTAGATTATAACCTTGTGAAATTAAATCTCCGCCGTTGTGATAATAGTGCGGTTTATAGGCGTTATTTTAGTGCACTAAAGTGCTGTTTAAGGTCGATTTACAATCTCCGCCGTTAATGGTATTTTCAGGCTAGATAACATCTGTTGTTTCAGATACAGGGTTAAATTAAATAATCCCCTGATGGGGACGGAAACAACGCTAAACAAATTGGCGATATACTCTACATCTTCACGTTCGTTAAATTAAATAATCCCCTGATGGGGACGGAAACAGTATCTAGAACTACCGCAAAATATTTGCATCAGTTTTTAGTTAAATTAAATAATCCCCTGATGGGGACGGAAACTATATATCATCTTGCGGAGCAATATTTAAAATATCACAATCAAGTTAAATTAAATAATCCCCTGATGGGGACGGAAACTCTCAGCTACAGAATTAGTGTCACCATTGCATACAAATAAAGGTTAAATTAAATAATCCCCTGATGGGGACGGAAACATCTTAAGTCTAAGCCGTGGTATGTTTTTTCCTCAACAAAATGTTAAATTAAATAATCCCCTGATGGGGACGGAAACTGTTTGAAATGCTAGAGGGTAACAATTTTCAAGCCCTTAAGGGGTTAAATTAAATAATCCCCTGATGGGGACGGAAACAATCACATAAACTAGACACTATCCTACTGAAAATATCATCACGTTAAATTAAATAATCCCCTGATGGGGACGGAAACATGATGTGAAATGTTGATTGTTAACGCTTTATCTTTTAGTTAAATTAAATAATCCCCTGATGGGGACGGAAACTTAAATCTCTACCAATAGATAATAATTCTTTAAATTCCATTTTTGTTAAATTAAATAATCCCCTGATGGGGACGGAAACTATATTTTCTAAAATATGCATCTATAAAAATTTTTTCTAAATAGTTAAATTAAATAATCCCCTGATGGGGACGGAAACTCACCATAGACGATAGAGTTATCAGCTTCAAGAGTTGAACGATAGTTAAATTAAATAATCCCCTGATGGGGACGGAAACATACATTTATTGATATGCTAACGGTAGTTCCTCAAATCATCAAGTTAAATTAAATAATCCCCTGATGGGGACGGAAACTTCGAGATACATCTAAATCGTTTAGGTAATCAAAAATAAATAAGTTAAATTAAATAATCCCCTGATGGGGACGGAAACGAACTCTAATACTACTGGGTGTATATTAGGTGTATCTGTAAATCGTTAAATTAAATAATCCCCTGATGGGGACGGAAACATACGCCAAATGAAAAATTAAGTTATATCTTAACTAATGAGTGTTAAATTAAATAATCCCCTGATGGGGACGGAAACCTATATTTGTATCTACTGTTTGTTTTACATAATATACACGTTTGTTAAATTAAATAATCCCCTGATGGGGACGGAAACAAATAAAAACATAACTGTATTTACAATAGAAACTACCACTAGTTAAATTAAATAATCCCCTGATGGGGACGGAAACTTCTAATTTATTCATGATATACCTCTTTCTGTCCTAAGGACTTGTTAAATTAAATAATCCCCTGATGGGGACGGAAACATCCAAATCCTAATTTAATCATTATATCACCTCCAGTACATGTTAAATTAAATAATCCCCTGATGGGGACGGAAACCTGGTAATCCTGGTGTAAGAATAAGTAATGGAATCTTAGATGGTTAAATTAAATAATCCCCTGATGGGGACGGAAACTCACATATGTTTTAGCACCATGTTGAACAGTTAAAACTGATTGTTAAATTAAATAATCCCCTGATGGAGACGGAAACAGGGTCTGATCCTAACTTTGTTAGAGATACATTGTTTGCTAATGTTAAATTAAATAATCCCCTGATGGGGACGGAAACTTTAAATCCAACTATTTCAACAAATTATTTTTTGCGTTTTCTGTAGTTAAATTAAATAATCCCCTGATGGGGACGGAAACTTTATTTAAAACGTCCGCACAATATGCACAAATATTCTCATAGTTAAATTAAATAATCCCCTGATGGGGACGGAAACTTCGTGTTTCGTGATTAGTAAGTTGTTGCTCATGATCATTAACGTTAAATTAAATAATCCCCTGATGGGGACGGAAACACAATTAAGAATAGATACATTACAATGTTGTTGTGTGGTTTCGTTAAATTAAATAATCCCTTGACGGGGACGGAAACTATTTTGCAGTAGTTCGGGATACATCTAATTCTTTTAAATAATCAAGTTAAATTAAATAATCCCTTGATGGGGGCGGAAACAATACGGTGCATTTATACTCGGTTTTATCAGTTTTGATGTCTTGTTAAATTGAAAAATTCCCTATTGGAACCTAAAAAGACTCTATCTTATAAATGATTAAGATAGAGTTTTTTATGTTACAATAACTTAATAGTGGTATTTCTTATATTTACATCACCTATTTTATTTCTAATTAAAAGGATTTCTTATGGAACAATTACAATCTACGTTATCTCTATCTGGCCGTATGAATCGTCGGTCATTCTTTATTAATCTGTTAATCGTATTTTGTATAGGTTTTGTGGGTGGCTTTATTATGGGCTTTTCCAGTTATTCTATGTTGAGCATTTTAATTGGTGCTCCATTCATACTTATTGCTATGGTACGAGAGATAGCTATCGCAGCAAGACGTATTCATGATCTTAATGGCCCTACATTTTTGGCTTTCATTTATATTGTATTAGGGATTCTTGCTGTGTGGTCTAGTGAAATTGGCTGGTTGGTGCTAGTGTCTAAAATTCTTTTATGTTTGATTCCTGGTAACAAAGAAATAAATTCCTATGGTGATAAACCAGAGGATAAGATTGTAATTTAGTAGCACTGGTTATACTGTATCTTCTCAATTTAAATGGAGAGGTTTTAACGAATCTAATTTCGATAATTCAGATAAGGGGTGTTACCTAACCACAGAAGGGCGAAAAGGATTTTTGATTGCTTATAATAAGAAAATTCGCTCTGAAAATCAATATATTGATGACCGTAAAAGCTATCGAGAATCTATTTACAGACAATGTAAGCAATTTGCTAGTGCCATTATGCATGAAGATGTACATTTGTATACGCCATTGGAGATTCACTGATATGAAAAAATTTATAGTATTAGTTATCTATGACATAGTTGATAATAAAACACGCAATCATCTTGTAAAATGTTTAGAACGGTATGGCGTACGTGTTCAGAAATCAGCATTTGAGGCATTGCTCAATAGAAAACAATATGATGTAATGATGCGTCGGGCGAGTCGTATTATTAATCCAGTAGAGGATTTCCTACGAGTATATATACTTGATGATATTATTAATATTTATACATGGGGAGTTGGTGTGCGAAAAGAGCAAGATTATATTATATTGTAATGTAATAATGCATTGGTTAAAACTGTTATTAAATAAACAATAGTAGAATTACTTTTGCCTTATTGGTTGTATATATCTAATGTGCCGGCGCTGGTGATTCTACTATTGTATTTTTTTATGCTATAATATATCTAAATTATAACCTTGTGAAATTAAATCTCCGCTGTTGTGATAGTGGCGCAATTTATAGGTGTTATTTTAGTATGCTAAAGTGCCATTTGAAGCTGATTTGTGATTTCCGCCGTTAATGGTATTTTTAGGCTAGATAACATCTGTTGTTTCAGATACAGGGTTAAATTAAATAATCCCCTGACGGGGACGGAAACTCTTCAACTACTTTATAGATAGTTTTAGCTACTTTTAAGGTTAAATTAAATAATCCCCTGACGGGGACGGAAACTAACTTGGTCCTCTAATATGATATTATCTTTATTATAGGTAAGTTAAATTAAATAATCCCCTGACGGGGACGGAAACTGTAATATAATCATTTCCATTTTTACACTGGCATTACTGTTAAATTAAATAATCCCCTGACGGGGACGGAAACATAAAATTCCATTGTATCAAATTAACGTATATAGATATATAAGTTAAATTAACTAATCCCCTGACGGGGACGGAAATCATAATTCATCTTATATGATGTGTGTGTAAAAGTTAATACCCTGTTAAATTAAATAATTCCCTAATGGGAACGGAAACATATACTAAAAGAGTTCATCAGTAATCGCCCAGAGGTAAATTCTGTTAAATTAAACTCTCTTTTGAAATATAATTTTCAAAACCTATTATATGTTTTGGGAGCTTTACTAGTTATTTGTTTATGGCAAGAGTTACATGATAAAAAAGTAGCATTACTATACATAATATAGAGCACTTGGCATATGCCATCTGTGTCTATACGTTAGTAATGCTACTTTTATTCTGATACTAGAGTTATTCTGTTAAATATTTTATTACTTTAGTTTCGTTAGATATGCATTTAGCATGTCTAACCGCTCAGCAAATAATGTTTTCATCATAGTAAGACGATCTTCCGTAATATTTGGATTTTTTGCATATATGGAATCCATCAATTTCATCGATGTTTTAGATAATGACTGTGGAATTGTTATCGGTGTTGTTACATACTTTATTTGCTTATCATGTTTCGATTTAAACGGTAATGAAGGGTACGTATGGAATGGTCTATGTGGATTAATAGTCATTTCGTTGTACCATAAGGTATTGCCGTTATCGAAGATAGGGGCCATGCCAAGAAATTCAAGTGTTGTAGAATTCCGTAAAAAACCAAAGTTACCATAATGACGGTCGTCATTTAATGTTAGATAGTCTAAAGCAAGTGTTGCATCTAAATGGGCTTTCACATTTGGAATTGAAAACTGTGCACACTGATCTAAGAACGCTTGGTATTTATTATCGCGTCTTTTAAGTGGCGCTGCTATGTGCCATGCAGGGATGTATTCAATGTCTCTGCTCGTAAATAGTGGGCAAGATGACACGATTTCACCAGATGCGATTGTTTCTAATTCATATGTTACATGGTGAAAGTTTAATTCCTTACATAACTGTGATACAAATACTTCATTAAATGGTTGTTGATTGAGGGAGTTTCCTGCTTTTAATAGGCGAATACCTTTTTTTTTGTTGCACCCACATCTGACGAAGAGAACCGTTTACAGATGAATTCGGTGTAATTAAATCGATGTCGATATCATCAGAATCAGATAAGAATAGAGGTGTATCAACAATAGGATGGTCATAAAAATTAATAGTATTCCAATCTAAACTAGAGTGTATCGGTTTCATCCAATAGTGGTCAGATAGATTAAGTTGGTATGATTTTAATGAAAATTCTAATGCATCTGATGCGTGGTAGGCCTCTAGTAGATCTTCTAAATTAGGTCTAGAGCTTGGTATAGCATGATACCTTAAAAAATTATTAAGTGCGATTTCTTGGTTGTCCATGACCATCATATTCAATGGTTTGTGATCTGGATTTATGATTTCAGTAATCTTGGTTACTGTTAACGTATCATCTAATATAGCTGTTAATACAGGAATATTTTTATGCATTAAGACATACGTACACATAGCATCACCTCCTTTATTGTCAAATTTTATAATTACATACATTATAATGTAAAATAGAGCTATAGGTATATATTTTACATAGTAATCGAATATTTCTTAATAAAATGACTGTTAGCAAAACAAAAGGCCCCCTTCACAGCAACCATCTAAGGTCGCTCATGAAGAGGGCGTTTTGCATTGTAGTAAGAAAGTTAGTAAACATTTAGACGGAATCTAAATGTATGTATATAAGGCCATACAGCTTACGATAAGAGGGGGGAAATAGCATCCTATTGGAGTAGTATTGCATAAAAAGGGGAAATATATTAGGATGCGTCTCTCATAGATATGCAAGGGATATACAGGGGAGATATCTATGGTTGTACAACTATATGGCCGTATATAACGGTATGTAATATAAATTAAAATTTATGAGTAAATCCAGCGTTTACGCCCCAGTCTGATTGGTAATCACCAGATAGACCGGTAGTAACGTCCGCATATACGCTATTATTCGTATTGAAACCATAACGGCCACCGAATGCGAGTTCAGTCCAAGTACCTTTAAGGTCTTGTTCTGTCAATTTTACGCTATTACCGTCAGCATAGGTAGTTTTTACATTGCCTGTGAAAGCATGACCTGCTGTCAAGCGTGTATATAGGTTGCCATTGCCGAATTGTTTACCTACTTCAAGGCCTAGTTTGCCAGATGTACTATTTACACCTGCTTGGTTAACGGAGACGTTGCCTGCTGTAAAGTCACGACCGCCAAAGTGTGTGTAGTTCAATTGTGCTTGTGGTTCTACATAGAAACTGTTGTCAGATTTTATCGTTTTGCCGTAGCGAACGCCAAAGCTATATGCATTGGATTTTACATCGCCAAATTTAGCTTGGCCGATTTCATTGCGCGCTGTAAATTCATTAGAGATACGACCTACTTGAGATTCTACATGTACGTATTGATCCTTACCAAGGTCTTTCAATCCATAAGCACCAACAGCATAGGATTTTACCTTGCCAGAACCATTGAATACATAATCTTCAGAACCGCGTAGGTAAGAAACTTGACCACCAACAGTCCAGTCACGGCTTGTTTTAGTATCATAACCGCCTTGGATGCTTGTGTAATCAGTAGCCGTATTGATACTGTCGTTAGAATAATTATATCTACCGCCACCAATACGAGCCCAAATTCCTCTTGGCTCACCTTGTTGTAATTGGTTAGTACGATTCATATCGTTCGTCATTGTACGCCATGCGTTAATATTGCCAACTACAGCAGAACGAATGCCACGCATATGAGGCGTATCGTAAGCTCCTGGAGTTATTACAGGACTTGGTGTTACCGGCGTAGGCGCTGGGGTAACAGGCGTAACCGGAATTACAGGGGTAGGCGCCGGAGTCGCATAGGAACCTTGTCCATTACCACTTTGCCATGTAATGTCACCTTCTTTTTGGTCTGTTGTTAATGCTTTTTGGAAACTTGATACGATGCCATTAGAAGCGATGGATACAGTACCAGAAAGGTTTCTTTCACCATTCATATAATTTTCGTAATAGAATTTATGCGCCAAGTTATCTAGTATCTTGTTTACATTGCTTTCAGAGGACGTATCGAGCTGATCTCCTGTTACATAGCCATGAACGCCAGAGCCAGCCGTAGCAGATTTTACGATGAAGTTACCACCTTCGATGTCGGATGCATCAAGGCCTGTTTTTTGAGCGGCTGGTTTACCGAAGTTCAAACCAGTACCAGCGCTCATGTCGTAAATGACATTGATGTGGCCATCCAAGTTATTGACATGAATGTCGCTACGAGAATCTTGGGAAATACGGCTGAATCCTTCACGTGTACGAGTGCCTTTAAGGGTATTGATGCTACTGCGCGCTGTTTTACCATCAATTTTGAAAGCTTCCAAGCCGCCCATGTTATCATGGCTCCACATGCCACCATCAAAGGTCATATTGATTTCGCCGCCCTTATCTGCTAAGGTGTTCACAGCCTTGCCGGTAAATTGGTTAGGGCTATTGTGCGCGCGGCCGAGGCCAATATTAATCACAGATGGTTGCTGTTGTTGGTGTGGAGGCATCATTTTATCAGATACAAGTATATTACCTTGCATATTAAATACTTTATGCTTTACAGTACCTGCATCATCGATACCAAGATTAATTTTACTGTTATAGGCAAATGCTAGTGGATAGGGTGCGTCCCATGGAGCGGTATTCACGTTCATAACCCCGCCATCCACTTGAATGGAACTATTATCTAGCATGCCTGTAATGAAAGCTGGTTGGCGGCGGCGCTTAGGTAATTGGTTTTGATCAGGCGTATCTAAGGAGGCAATAGTCACTTGACCGCCGTTTGATGCAATGACACCTGTTGCCGTCGTATCGCCAGCGCTTTCAAATTTACTTTTAGAACCTACTGCAAATACATTGCCATTAGAACCGAGGCCTGCTGCCGCCCACGTGCTAGGGAGGGCCACTGTAGATGACAACATGGTTATCATTACAGCGGACAATAACATCTTAGTTCTCGCTCTCATTCTCTTACACCTCAACTATATTACTTAATTTGTCATTTATTTTTATATTGTGAAAGACTCTTCATAAATGAATATATATCTATCGGTTGATTTAATACTCTCTTATATAATGAAAGATAGATATATACTCGCTTTATAAAGACTTTGTGTCAGACACATTTAAAATATATTTAAAATAATATAACATTTTTCGTGAATTGTAAATGAATTTTCATAATTTTATTTTAAAAATATTTAAATTATTAATAGATGAGTTACATATTTGGGGCAGTGAATGCGATGTATGGTATTCTTTACAAATCTAGTGAGCATGGGTATTATTGTATGTATAGCACGATTTCTAGTAACAGGCTAGTTGTAGCATAGAAAGGAGCCTTCATGAAAGTCACTTGTTCCTGGCCCACAACGCCACTGTATCAGGCGTATCATGATTATGAATGGGGGCGTCCTATTCATGATGACCAACATCAATTTGAACATTTATGTTTGGAGAGCCTACAATGCGGTCTGAGTTGGCTCATGATTTTAAATAAACGAGACGTTATACGTCAGTGCTTTGACTATTTTGATGTTGATGTAGTAGCTAAATTTACGGAAACAGATATAGAGCGTATTATGAGTACAGAGGGAATGTTAAAATCCCGCAAGAAGATTGAGTCCATCATCAATAATGCACAGGCGTTCCAACGCATTCAAGACGAGTTTGGATCCTTTTGCGAATATATATGGGCTTTTACCAATCATAAGACCCTTATTTACGAAGGCCATCCAGAGGGAAAGGTGCCTGCTAAAAATGAATTGTCTACGCGCATCAGTAAAGACCTTAAGACGCGGGGGTTCAAATTTGTAGGACCTATAACTATCTATTCCCATTTACAAGCTAGTGGACTCATCAACGATCACGGTAAGGATTGTCCTTGTTTTAATGAGATTAATGAGGCCAATCCTGTGGTTTATATGACAATAGATGATTAATATAAATAGAGCCGTATCTACCGAAATAGATGCGGTTCTTTTGTGATATTTTATATTGATTATTATCGATATAGTTGATATACTACTTTCATAATAACTTTCATAAGTAAGGGAAAGGATACAAGTATGATTGGTTTAGGAACGGCCATCAATATGGGGCTGATTATTGTGGGCAGCATTATCGGTCTCACGTGCGGCCGATTTATGAAGGACAATTTAAAACAGACCCTTATGGTGGTTTGCGGTATCATCGTGCTGTTACTAGGAATGAGCGGGGCTATGCAATTTATGTTAGTCATCGTCAATGGGTCCCTCCAAACAACGGGGCCACTATTGATGATTATTAGCATGGTGGTTGGTGCTGTAATTGGTGAAATTATTGATTTAGACCGATGGATTACTGTCTTTGGTGATTGGGTGAAAGCTAAGACTGGTAATGCAGGGGACCCTAAATTTACGCAAGCATTTATCACGGCATCGCTTACATTTACGGTTGGTGCGATGGGCGTGCTCGGTTCCATCCAAGATGGTCTGACCGGTGATTACCAAACATTGCTACTCAAAGGCATCCTCGATGGTGTTATCGTTATGGTTATGGCTTCATCGATGGGGAAGGGAGCATTGTTCTCCTTTATTCCTGTAGGCATCACGCAGTGGATGATTACTGCCCTAGCGCACGTGGCAGCGCCACTCATGACGCAGCAGGCTATCGACAATTTATCCTATGTTGGGTCTATTTTAATTTTCTGCGTAGGTATTAATATCATTTGGCCGAATAAGATTCGTTTAGCTAATTTATTGCCCGCTATTTTTATAGTCATGGGACTTACATTTTTAATTTAAATTTAAATTTTAAGAACCCTCTTTACATTATGTGTAAAGAGGGTTACTATATTCTCAATATAATTTTCTTGTAGTTAAAATGGTTTCCCCTAGAAACGCATGTTATCGCGGTCTAGCGGATACAAAAGGGCCTTTCTTCGCCGAACGGTTCTAGAAACCAGAAAGGACATGATGAGCGAACAAGTTTCCGTTTCAAAATCTAATATTCGTGGTGCTTTTGGTGCATTTTTTATCCCTGGTATGTACACCGCCTTATGGGCCGGATTTGTGCCATATTTAAAAGCGAAACTAAGCATCGATGAGGATGTATTAGGTTCCATGATTTTGTTGCTCGGTGTAGGTTCTTGTTTATCAATGGCTATAGCCGGTAAGCTTGTAGAAAGCTTGGGCTGTAAGAAAGTCGTTTTATTGGCTAGTTTTATCGGCATGTTGTCTCTGGCTGTTGTTACCATGTGTTCTACAATTGTGACAACCACAATAGCCTTATTCTTCTTTGGTATTGGCGTAGGCCTTAGTGGTGCTTCTGCCAATCTACAAGCTATTTTAACGGAAAAGGTAAGTAAAAAGCATTTAATGGGCGCTTATCACGGTGGTTGGAGCCTAGGTGGTTTTGCGGGTGCCGGTGTATTGCTTGTTCTCTTAAAAATCTTATCTTTACCTGTTAATGAAAGTATTTGGGGCCTTCTTATCATTCTCTTTGTTGCGATGGTCGTAGTTAGCCAATTTATGCTAACCTTTGGTAGTGATCCGAATGCAAAGGTTATGAAGAAGTCTAAAAGCCCATTGTCATTTCATCCAATTGCTATCATTTTTGGTCTATTGTCCTTTGTATCCTATTTAGTAGAAGGGGCCGTAGGGGACTGGAGTGCACTTTACTTATTTGAGGATAAAGGTATTGTTATTCAAGAAGCTGTCATGGGCGTCATGCTTTTTAATGGTACCATGTGTATTGGTCGCCTTCTTGGCAATACAATCGGTAAACATGTAACTTCTAAGCAAGTTGTTGTAGGTGGTTACTTACTAGGTGCTATTGCTATGGCACTCATCGTGTTCTTACCTGGCCATGCTTCTATGTATACGTACTTATTACTAGGTATCTCTTTAGCCATGGTTGTACCAAATCTATTCTCCGCTATGGGGGAACAAAATGTTATTCCTATGACACAAGCTGTGGCAACATCTACTATGCTTGGCTATATGGGCATTTTGATGGGGCCTGCATTAATTGGTTTCATTGCTCATGGTACAAGCCTTACCATTGCATTCATTGTATTGACTGCATTGCTAGTTATCAGTGCTGGTATCGGCAAATATGCATATTATTTAATGAATAAAAATTGTGGCGTAGAAGAATAGTTTCTTCGTTTAGATGCTGCAAATAAAAAGAAGAGGGGCTGCGATTCGTGTGAATCGTAGCCCCTCTTAGTATGTTAGTAACCGATTAGCGGTCGCCGTTGAAGATGGAGTTTTTAACAAGTACGTAGTCTACCTTGCGGATAGCTTGTAGAGTAGTACCACCAGCGTAGGAGATAGCAGATTGTAAATCTTGTTCCATTTCGATTAATGTATCGAAGATAGAGCCTTTGGAAGGAATGAAGATTTTTTTGCCTTCTACGTTTTTACGTTCCCCTTTTTGGAATTCGGAAGCGGAACCAAAGTATTCTTTTACAGCTTGGCCGTCAACAATTTTTTCTTCCCCTGGAGATTCTTGATGACCAGCAAATAGGGAACCAATCATAACCAAAGTAGCGCCAAAGCGGATGGATTTAGCGATGTCCCCATGATCACGGATACCACCATCAGCGATGATAGGTTTCGTAGCTGCTTTTGCACACCAACGTACAGCAGCCAATTGCCAACCACCAGTACCGAAGCCAGTTTTTAATTTCGTAATACAAACCTTACCAGGACCGATACCTACTTTTGTAGCATCAGCACCAGCATTTTCAAGTTCACGAACTGCTTCTGGAGTACCTACGTTACCAGCAATAACAAATGTTGTTGGTAAATTCTTTTTAATGTATTGAATCATGTCGATAACAGCATTAGAGTGACCATGTGCGATATCGATTGTGATATAATCAGGAATAAGGTTAGCTTTCGCTAATTCATCAACCAATGCAAATTCTTCTTCCTTTACGCCGATGGAAATAGAAGAATATAAGTTTTTTTCTTGCATGCGTTTTACAAAGTCGAGACGGCGTTCAGGTTGGAAACGATGCATGATATAGAAATAGCCTTTTTCTGCTAGTTTTTCAGCTAACTCTTCATCAATGATAGTTTGCATGTTTGCAGGAACTACAGGCAATTTAAATGTACGATTACCTAGTTTAACATGAGTATCACATTCGCT
>FLSE01002696.1_pt2 | contig 24585 bp, 23 predicted proteins | sample 1550461 | NCBI WGS metagenome assembly FLSE01 (sample SAMEA4031758, study PRJEB14383) | metagenome | biome: human; feature: oral; material: saliva | place: Philippines | collected 2014 | reverse complement strand
AAATAATCACTTAGCCTTTTAATCCGTACCCAGACCCGTACTTCGTAATTGCTGCGCCCATCATTCAAGACTGTCAAATCGGGTCTTTCCTGTCAAGCCAATGATGCCTATGCGTATGCCAAACACATGGATTACGGATTTCTCGTTCCGTGAACAAACACTTTATCCGCAACTCTGCTATGTGGTGTATTGGCTTAACTCCATTTCTATGGGCAACACTTTTGTTGCAGATTTCAAGCAGCTTTTATCGAAATACCCATCAGTAAGAACTCGTTTATTAGGCTTTCCTCATAATTGGGAACAAGAGCCTTTGTGGAGATAAAATAATTGCCCTGTTTCTTAAAAAGCACTGGGGCAAACCAGCTCCGTCTTTAATTGTTTCCAATAAATGGATTGTTTCAAGCCCCTATAGAAAGAGAACAAAAATTCCTGTGTGAAAATTAATCTACGACAAGGAGCAAGCAAGGAGCAATATCAAACAAAAATCAATACCTTTGCAGTACATATGAGATAGACCAAAACAAAAGTGGAATATCGGAAACGAATAGCAAGGAAAAGAGAAGAAACGACCCAAGTTGATGTCCTTTTTGAGTTAATAATCAATAAAAGCGTTAAATCTTCACCTTTTAGAATGTGCAATTAAAAATAACAACCATATTTCTGACTTATTATCTATAAAATATTGAGTAATAATCGGTTGTAAATACTAGATTTGAATCAATAATAATTCCTTCTACAGTAAAAGAATTAGGACATGCGCTTTTTTGGAATTGTAAATATCTTACACAAGTCCAAATTAATTGTAAAATTGAGCAACTTCCTAGTTCTATATTTGCTTGCTGTTCATCTCTTACATCGTTCAATGTTCCAGAATGCATACAGGTAATTGGATTAGAAGCATTTTATCGATGCACAAACCTTAATGAAATAACTTTTCCTCAAGGACTACGTGTTATTGAGAAACGAGCTTTTCAAGAATGTGTAAATTTAGTATCAATAAATATTCCAGAATCAATTGAGAAAATTGGGGATGAATATGAATATATTTTTAAAGATTGTCAAAACATAAAAGATGTTTTCTATGACGCAAGAGAAGCAGAAATAACAGGTTTGCCTCATTGCATGTCAAATCTAACAATAGGAAATCATGTAAAGAAACTACCTAAGTCTTTTCTAATAAAGAATCCAGTACTAGAGACTTTGATTATACCAGAAAATGTAGAAAGGATTGAGAAAGGATGTATAACAGATTGCTCCAATTTGAAAGAAATCTCGATATTATCAAAGAATATTGTGATAGAAGAAGGATGGATTAGGAACTGTAAAAATATTAGAACAATCAGAATTCATATAAATGTACACGAACGCATATATCCACTAATGCCAAAAGAACAAAATATTAAGGTAAAAAAAATATATGATCATCAATTCCTTTTTTTCAAATGGTAGCTAGGGCTTATAAACATCGTAGATCATAGAATTGGGAATAAGCATAGAATAGCTACTGTTCGAGTTGAAAATAGAGTCTAATAGGAGTAAGTTTACAAAGAAACAAGAACAGTATGATAAGAAAGTATGAAGATTGATATTTTTTCTTATCCACTACACTAAGTTTAAAAACTGGTTGCTGTCATTTTTAACATTTGCCGCAGAAGCTTGTTTGTCAGCACGTTAGGACTAATAAAAAGGTGACAGGAGTGACAGCAAAATAAAAATAATCCGTGAAAAGCTTGACAAGGGGTACCCCTGTTTTGTATCTTTGCAAGCGAAAATAAGGAAGAGCTATGACACGCTAAGCGTGATTCCTACAAACTAAAGGTATCTTCCTTTTTGAATTCATTTTCTTAAATCTTTTTATTCATGTGTACAGATTTTTCTAACATGCCCACAGACTGGGCAGTGTGCTTTATGCACGATTGTATTCTTAAAGAGCAGTGCTTGCGCTATTATGCTGGTAAGATGCTCCCTGTCGACCAACACTCGGCATTGACGATTCTCCCTTCTACTCGTTCTACCAACGGCTGTAAGGAGTTTCACACGATGCAGACAGAACGATTAGCATGGGGGTTCTCACTCCTTTTTGATGATGTGAAGCACCATGACTACCGTTCTCTACGGCGCTCAATGGAAACCCATTTCGGAAGTCGTTTTGTCTACTATCGTTACCATCGAGGGATTAATAAACTGAGTGAGGGAGAGCAGCAATGGGTTGATGAGCTTTTCCTTCATTATGGCTATGCAGCCCCTCGTGTTTACGATAACTACCAGACGTGCTGGAAATATTAGAAGAGTGTCTTCAGCAAGGACTAAAGAGTGCAAAGGAGTGATGGGAGTTAAGACGTTAATTAACGCCCCGCACATCATGTGCTAATGCTCCGCACGAGTGGTGCTCACCACCAACACACATGGTGCGGGTATGCTTTTTAAAAGTAATTCATCTTTGTATACGGAATGACTTACGTACTGGGAAAGGAAAAGACATAGTAATAGTTTTGCACTTTTACGCTTTATCCTTTCTCACAAGTAACTTGTCTATTCATCAACTTTAAAACAATCATTTATGAAAAGTAAGACTCTAAAGAACATTAAAGCTGAAAATCAGCGAAACAGACAGTCGGAAAGACTTAAAAACGACATTACTCGTCGGTTGCTCAACTATCTTGAGCGGAAGTATGAAATGAGATTTAACACTGCCTTAGGGTGTACAGAGACTCGCAAGGCTGGGAGTAACGAACCTTTTGTGCCTGTAGATGAACGGATGCGCAACACTATCGCTATCAAGGCACGTCTTGATGGGATTGATGCGTGGGACAAAGATATCCGACGATATACGGAATCGGATTTTGTCAAGGCTTTTAATCCTGTGGACATTTTCCTCAAAGGACTGCGAGGACGATGGGACGGAAAGAATCATATTGAGGCGCTGGCAGATTGTGTACCTAATGACAACGCACGGTGGGCAGAATGGTTTCACACGTGGTTCCTTGCGATGGTGGCACAATGGATGGGACTGGATGTCTCACATGGCAACAGTGTGGCACCGTTGCTCATCTCCCGACAAGGTTATCGAAAGTCTACTTTCTGTAAACGTCTTCTGCCGGAAGCGTTGCAATGGGGATATAACGATAATCTGATTATCAGTGAGAAGCAGAATACGCTGCGCGCAATGACACAGTCGTTACTGATTAATATTGATGAATTCAATACGCTGTCTGCAAAGACACAAGACGGATTTTTAAAGAATGTTATGCAGCTTGCAAACATAAAAATCCGTCAGCCTTATTGCCAGCAACAAGTTACATTGCCACGCATTGCCTCTTTCATTGCCACGGCAAACGTCGCAGATGTCTTTAGCGATCCCAGTGGTTGCCGTCGTTTTATAGCAGTCACGCTGACTGGTCCTATCCGTTTGCCTGAACACATAGACTATGAACAGCTCTATGCACAGGCTGTTGCCGAACTGGATAACGGTAGGCGATATTGGTTTGATGAGGCTGATACACAGGACATTATGGAGAATAACGTGCAGTATCAGCAACGTACTCCTGCCGAAGCTCTCTTTTTGGATTGTTTCTCTATCCCAAAGGACTTGACCAAGGGTGCTTATATGACAGCTGCTTCCATCTTCAGCCTACTCCGTAAGCGGTATGGCAGTCAGCTAAACCTAACAAGTCTTTCCCATTTCGGTCGTGTCCTTGCAAATATCCCGAATCTCCATAGCAAGCATTCTTCGCATGGCACAGAGTATTTGGTTGCGATACGTAGTAGCCTTGGTCAGTCTGCTGCTTCCATCTTAAATCGTTAGTTGTTATCCGAATAAACTTTCAAAGTTGCTGTCACTGCTGTCACACTTTAATGTGTTATAAGTCGTTTATAATCTGTTGGTTGCGTGAAGTGTTAAAAGTGACAGCAACTAAAAACAAAACTATGTTTGCTTTATTGACTTTCAGCATGAAATGTTTTTTGTAAAAAACCTTTTCTCTTTATTCTTTATATAAATATTTTATATTATATTTGCAAAGTGTTACCCATGTTAATGGGAAGTATAACTAAAAACTCATCTATGAAAGAGCACAAGGAAGGACACTGTATATTTTCTTGTTTGTAAATGACGATAAAGTGAGAGGATATTTAATATCTAAGCTACAAAGTGTTCTAAGTCTTGCTGCTATGAATAAGATAAAAGCTACAAAACTGATAAGATGAAAAAAGAAGTAATTCAAGAATTATACAATGGCTTTGAAGCTGTGGCTGTAGAGGTCGAAGGGATTGAATGTTGGAGTGCACGCGAACTTCAGCTGCTTTTGGGTTATTCTAAATGGGAGAACTTCTCGAAAGTAATAGATAAAGCCAAAATTGCCTGTAAAAATGCAGGGAGTTTGGTTTCTGACCATTTTCCTGACGTCAGGAAAATGGTTAATCTTGGGTCAGGATCAGAAAGAGAGATTGATGATATTCTCTTAACTCGCTATGGCTGTTACCTAATTTCGGTGGTTTTACCTTTGCTAATTGTATGCACTTTCCTGCAACCCTGCAAACAATAGAACGAATGCCCGCAACAACCTTTGATGAGATAATGGACAAATATGTTGAAATGAAAATTCGTGCCAATGAGCACCATGTGAACTCGTTCACAAATGGTCGAGTGCAGCCGAATTTATGCAACGTTGCCCATCCATTTATGGAAGGTAACAGTCGTAGCACTCGCATTTGGCTCGACCTCATGCTGAAACGTTCTCTCAAACGGTGTGTGGATTGGAGTCAGATAGATAAAGTCGAATATCTGACCGCAATGCGTGAGAGTGTAGATGATAGTACGCACATCAAGGCTTTAGTACACCCTGCACTCACGACCAAGATTGAAGACCGAGAAATCTTTATGAAGAGTATTGACTATTCATATTATTACGAACAGAATGACTGATTAGAACGTAGCCAGTCAGTGGTTTAGAAATGTACTTTCTTACTTTTGTAAATTATCTATTAAATACAACGATAAAATCATAACATACTAAAATGGAAAAAAAAATCTATTATGGGGAATATTCCTTAAAGCACTGGATAGATCTAATGATAACAGGTAACATCGGATTACCCAAGTATCAAAGAAGTTTCGTGTGGGAGAAAAAAGATGTCAGACGACTAATTCAATCGCTTCAAGATGGACAGTTTGTGCAACCTGTAACAATAGCTCATTTTAATTCTAGCCAAACGGGAGAATATCCTAACATAATTTTAGATGGACAACAACGTCTTACCTCTATACTGCTCGCTTATATTAATAGTATGCCTATTCTCTCAAAATTTGAAGAAGCAGTAGAAATAGCGGAAGGCGATGATAGTGCAAATGATGCAGACAATGAAGCTGACAATAATATTAATTATAAAAAAGCCATCAAGTGGACTTTTAAGGAAATTATAAATAATAGTTCTGTATCTACGATAGCTAAACTTAAGGAAATATTACAAAATGATGATAGATATGAACGCTTAGATATTTCTTACAAAGAAGATTTTGAATCTTTCTTTGAGAATACCTACATGGGATTTTCATACATAATTCCTAGCTCTAATGACATTAGTGCATCTCAACACTTCTTCGCTACTCTATTTAGAAATATGAACTATTTAGGCATGAAGTTGTCCTCTATAGAAAGTAGACGTTCCTTGTACTACTTGAATAAAGAAAGAGAAGACTTCCTTGAAGGGAAAATTGAGGATAAAAATGTTTTATGCGATATTAAAATACTGGATAATTGGAGATCCTGCGAGTTAGACTTTGTAAGGTATTTATCCATTCTATCACAGTATAGTATCCATGAGAATGAGAAAAAAGTATTGGTTGGGTATAGTTCGTACAAATCTCGAGAAAGTTATTATGCTGATTATGTAGCTTATCTTGTCAAATTAGACCAAGAAAGTCGGTTGGATAAGTTTAATGGTTTTGACTTTGACAGCATTTTCAAAGAACCATCATGGCAAGACCGATTTAAACGATTACACAACTTCATCTCTTCACATAAAGATGATTTTGGATTAAGTAAGGGAAATATATTTGAATCATGGATAAATGCAGATTATTGGCTTTTTGGATTATTATATGTCATACTATTCAGAAACAAAAGCATTGATAATGATTACTTTGAATCTTTAAAATCTGAAATAGACTGCAAAATTTCTTCCCAAAAAAGAGATCCTTATTATAGCAGGACTCCTAATCTTCTAAAAAATCTCAGAAAACGTTTAAAATCATCTATTGAAATTTATAATAAATATGCTGTATAACATTCATCAAAAATTCATCAAAACCCCTATTGCCAACATTCTTCAAGATGCTATTAGAAGTTGTTCACCAATAGGCTCAGGCATAGAAACACAAGCACTATGTGAATATATTATGCAAACAACTTTTCTAAAAATGACAGGTGCTTCTGAGCAGAAATTGAAATGTTTTGTCTGGGAAATTGCTACTTATGACTATGACTACCGATACAAAATTCTTTCAAAGTCTTTGGGGGAATGTTCACAATATAAAGATAAAAAACGTATATATGATGAAGTGGGCGATGCAATTAAGGCGATAGATAAATCAGCAAAAAAAGAACCACTATTAAAAGAGGATGAAAAAAAAGAAATTGCAGCTAAGGTAAAGGAGCAGATGACACAAACACTTCGTGATTCGTTATTTAAAGTTTGGCTCCATAGAGATTTTACTGCCTTTAATCAGCTTGATGAGAAAGAGTTGCTCCAAAATGATAAAAATGACAATGATAGTTTTTTGGGGAAAAAGTTAAAGGATTATTATGAGACTAAAGTATACCGGCATCGTAACAGGTGTGCACATAATTTGAGGTCTTACCAAGATAATTTACCTACCTTTTTAACCCTAAGTGAAGAAAATTATGAAGGAGAAAATTATTTCAAAATGTTTTTTGTTTTAATCCTAATGGACGAATTATATATGCAGCTATATGAGAGATATCTTAAGAGCCTTACAAGGAGTATTTAATCATAAGAAAAACGATACTTACACATAAACAAACCCGCAGTAACTGGATGGTTGCTGCGGGTTGTATTTGAAAAATGATAAGGCGAGAAAGCCTACATTACAACGTCAACTCAACAATATAATCAATGTCAGTGGGGACGGTGTCGAAGTTGAGGGTGATGCCGTTGCCAGTTTTTGTGAAGTTGACACGTTTGTTGGTGCCAAAGACGGTGGCAGACTTGATTTTGTGGCTGCCAGTGGGAATGAAGAGGCTGGAGTCCATACAGTTTAGGATGTGGATGTAGAGTTTGCTACCATGCTGTGTACTTACGCCCCAGTCGTGTGGAGCAACGATGCCACCACGTGTACCATAGATCGTTTCACCATATTTGTTTAGCCATTTACCTATAGCCTGAAGGCGATCGAGTGCAAGAGAAGGCAACGCACCACCAGGTTCTGGACCGATGTTCAGCAGGAGATTGGCATTCTTTCCAGCAGCACGAACGAGCATTTGGATCAGTTCCTTTGGTGATTTATAATTGTCGTCAGTGAGGTTATACCCCCAATGATCGTTGATGGTCTGGCATGATTCAAGTGGCAATCGACTAATGTTTTGTCCTGATAATCCAGCTTTGTTCTCACCCGGAAGGTCACGTTCGAAGATCTGAATGTCCTCACCAGGGAAAGGAGTCTGGTGATGATTGTTACCAATAAGACATTGTGGCTGCAAACGATGAATCATTGCGTACTGTTCAGGAAGCTGCCAATCGAATGGTTTAGTATCACTATCATGATCCCACCAACCATCAAACCACACAGCACCGATAGGTCCGTAATGTGTCAGAAGCTCCGTCAGTTGCGTATTCATAAACTTATAATAGCTTGACCAATTAGCTTTTCCCTTGTCACGTCCCGTTCCAAGTCCTGTTCTTCCTTGTGGATAATCTTCTCTTCCCCAGTCTAAGTGAGAATAATAAAGGTGGAGTTTGATGCCATTTCGTTGACAAGCATCAGCTATTTCTTTAATGATGTCACGTTTGAAAGGAGTGCCATCAACGGAATTATACGTGCTGGTAGTCGTCTTAAAGAGTGAGAATCCATCATGATGACGTGTTGTAATGGTGATATACCTTGCTCCTGCAGCTTTGATAGCCTTCACCCATGCATCTGCATCGAACTCTGATGGATAGAAGGTTTTAGCCAACTTAGGATATTCCTTGTAGTTGATATTCCTATTGGTCATAATCCATTCGGTTGTACCCACCATTGAATAGAGTCCCCAATGCAGGAAGATACCGAACTTCTCATCCTGAAATTGCTCACGTGCTTTCAGGTTTTCAGCAGTAGGATGGTAAGTTTCTTGCGCCATACCGACATAACTCATCAGCAAGGTGGCTATTACAAGTAAAGTCTTCTTCATTCTATAAAATATTGTTTAGGTTTATTTCTTTTGTCTCAATCATCCCAAGTAGGAGCAGTACAGTCATCATCTGAAATACCAGAGAGGACAGATCCTTTTGATAATTGCGCACTCCCATCCACCTCATTAAACACTTCTGCATCACTTTCCATTGAATGAAGAGTGCCTGAATGTCCAGCTAACAAGGCTGGATAGGGATAAGATTCATAGATTGTAGTTAATGGTATAACGTAAGTTTCCATGTTTTTATGATATTTATTGTCAGATGATTACTTCCTAAGATACTTCTTCCCGCGGATGATTACGATGCCTTTATAGTCTTTTCCGACCCGTTGTCCAGCAAGATTATAGGTTGGTTCATCCTCCATTTGTGATTCCTGAAATGCCATAAGGCGAACTCCTGTTGCAGTATCAAACACAAGATAACTCTTAGCTTGTGCTGGTGAGGAAGGCGTATAAGCTATGTAAGCCTTGTGTGCACCGTTCTCAAAAGCTCCACCATCCGCCTTTCTCCAGTAGAAACCAACGCCTCTTTTACCGTTAGAGAACCCATAATAAATCGTTCCACCAGTTGTCTGACAATTGTCGTCAGTACCTTTCAAGACATTTTTTTCATCTTTTTCTCCTTGTTTCTCCGTCATCCAAAAGGTGTAACGACCCTCATCAGCCTCCAATACGACTGCCATATCCTTTGGAAGAACATCCCCAGACGCGTACTTTTTACTCAATTTAAGCATGTTATCTTCAATCTTATACGTCCGTGCAACAACCCCTTGAGGAATCGTAAAAGCCTTATTACTGTAATAAAGTGTTGCATGTCGTGCTGCAGAGATGGTAAGAACGACACGATCTATCTCATAAGTTACTTCTATTTTCTTTATTCTTGCCTGAGTATCTCTAGATGTTGTAAACACAATAGAGTCTACTCCATTCCCACTACTCTCCCATATAGCAACCCCTTTCCTATCAGGGTTCAAAGGTATAGCACCGTCCTTGTCCTCTTTTAAGGTTGAAAACCATTTGTCACTTACTTTAGTGACAAGCCAAAAACGAACCCTCTTAATCTTTCCATTGATTCCTTGAACAGTCAAGATATTACCATAATACATCCTCAATGCTGCTTCTTCGTTATTTTTTTTATCGTAGAAAGCAGGTACATTTATAGTATCTTTTCCACCATCAAACAAAAGTATCACACCAGACCGTTCTATCTTCTTCACCTCTATACCACGGCCACTCATCCCCGTAAAGTCAATTTCCTCAGTCTTTGTTTGTGCTTGAGAGGTTATTGTAAAGCACAACAAAGAAAACATAGTAACGAAAAATCTTATCATATCATGAGTATTATAATTTCATTTTCATGGTCTCCTACCCCACTCTTCCTACACATATCCAATGTATAACGAACTGAAACAGGTTGTCACCACAGTATTTGATTTATAGTACAAAGGTAAACTTTTTATCACATACGACCAAGTTATTCCATCGAAAAAAACACTCCTTACAACCCCAACAACGTATTATACGCCCCACACCCTCTACCATTGAACTGGTAAGAAAGAGCAAAGGCTGCCAATGTCAGGACGACAAAGGCAGCCTTTTGCATATATATTATAAAACAGGTTATCCTTAAAGAGGGTATTCCTCAAAGGCATAAAGCACCGTAGAGAGGTAACGTTCACCCGTATCAGGGAACAAAGTAACGATCGTTTTACCCTTGTTCTCAGGACGTTTGGCAATCTCTGCTGCAGCAAAAGCAGCTGCACCAGACGAGATTCCTACCAATAAACCATCCTGTTGTGCCAGTTGTCGACCAGCAAGGATAGCCTCATCGTTCTCAACTTGGAACACTTCATCCACAACAGCAGCGTTATAAGTATTAGGAATGAAGCCTGCACCGATACCCTGAATCTTATGTGGACCACTCTGACCACCACTTAATACAGGTGAATCACTTGGTTCTACGGCAACAATCTTCACATTTGGATTCTTCTCTTTGAGGTATTTACCTACGCCACTGACCGTACCACCAGTACCAACACCAGCCACAAAGATATCCACTTTACCATCAGTATCACGCCAGATCTCCTCACCTGTAGAACGATAATGCTTCTCTGGGTTAGCAAGATTCTCAAACTGCTGGAGGATAACACTGCCTTTAATAGAGTCACGCAGCTCCTCTGCAGCCTTAATAGCACCCTTCATACCATCCTTACCACTGGTCAGTTTTACCGTAGCACCATATGCTTTCACGAGGTTACGACGCTCAATGCTCATCGTTTCAGGCATCGTCAGGATGAGCTTATAGCCTTTAACAGCTGCCACAAGAGCCAATCCTACACCCGTGTTACCACTCGTTGGTTCGATAATCGTAGCTCCTGGTTTGAGCAATCCTTTCTCTTCTGCATCCTCAATCATTGCCAATGCAATGCGATCCTTCACACTACCACCTGGATTGAAGTATTCAACCTTAGCAATAACAGGCTTATCAAGCCCCTTATTTGCCGAGAACTTATCCAGTTCAACCAAAGGAGTATTCCCTATAAGCTCGGTGAGCTTCTTTATAATCTTTGTCATATCAATCAATTTTTTATTCTTACTTTACTGCCTCAAAAGCCTGATCGAGGTCAGCAATAATATCCTTATAATATTCCGTACCAATAGAAAGACGGATTGTACTTGGGTAGATTCCCTGGTCAGCAGCCTCCTCAACGCTCAACTCAGAGTGCGTTGTTGACAGTGGATGGATGACAAGCGACTTCACATCAGCAACGTTAGCAAGCAGAGAGAAGATCTTCAGATGGTCAATAAAGTCGAAAGCCTTCTGCTGATCACCGTCAATCTCAAACGTAAAGATGCTACCTGCACCGTTCGGGAAATAACGTTCATAGAGGTCATGGTTAGGATGAGAAGCCTCTGCAGGGTGATTAATCTTCTTCACCAAAGGCTGGTTCTCCAGATATTCCAGCACCTTCAGTGTGTTAAACACATGACGTTCCACACGCAAACTCAGTGTCTCAAGCCCCTGCAAGAGGATGAAAGCATTGAAAGGAGAGATGGCTGCACCCTGGTCACGCAGTAAAAGCGTACGTACACGGGTAACAAAAGGAGCAGGAATATCACCAAAAACAAGACCGTGATAAGAAGCATCAGGCTTGTTGAAGCCTGGGAATTTCTCTGGATTCTTCTTCCAATCGAATGTTCCACCATCAACGATGACCCCACCAAGAGACGTTCCATGACCACCAATAAACTTCGTTGCAGAGTGTACAACAATGTCAGCACCATGCTCAATCGGGCGAATCAGGTAAGGAGTACCAAAGGTATTGTCAATCAACAGAGGTAATCCGTGACGGTGTGCAATATCTGCAGAGCGTTCAATATCCGATATATTAGAGTTAGGATTACCCAATGTCTCAATATAAACCAGCTTGGTATTGTCCTTGATAGCGGCTTCAAGCTCCTCATAATCATCTGGATCAACGAACGTTGTGGTTATACCGAACTTGCTAAGTGTGTGTGCAAGGAGGTTATAAGTACCACCATAAATGGTCTTGGAAGCCACAACATGGTCGCCAGCATTGGCTATATTGGTAATGGCATACGTCACTGCAGCTGCTCCAGAAGCAACAGCCAGACCAGCAACACCACCCTCGAGCGCAGCAACACGCTCTTCAAGAACAGCCTGTGTAGAGTTGGTCAGTCGACCATATACGTTACCTGCGTCCTTAAGAGCAAAGCGATCAGCTGCATGCTGACAGTCATGAAAGACATAAGAGGTGGTCTGATAGATAGGTACAGCACGTGCATCAGTTGCTGGATCGGCTTGTTCCTGACCTACATGAAGCTGAAGTGTCTCGAAGTGATACTTTTGTTTTGCCATAATTGAGTTTCCTTTTTTTGTTTTCCTACCGTGGACCTTAATGAGAGGGCAGCTGGAAAACGGTTAATACATTTATTGATATTAATTCTTTTTGTTACATGTCACATCGGGCATTCAGCCTTTTGTTACCTGTTAACGGGTGCAAAGGTACGGCTATTTATCCGAACGAGGAATACTTATTATGTGTTATTTCGTATACCATAATCGTGGTATTTACATTAAAATGTCGTATTTTTGTCGTGTTTTGAATATAAAATACTATATTTGCAGTATAATAATACAGATGAAATAACGATTATGCAGAAGTATGCTGACTACATAGAGGAGATTGAGATAGACTCTCTCTGGAGTGGGAAGAAACACATTCGCTGGACGCTTGACCGACAAGTGAATATCCTCAGTGGTATTAATGGCGTGGGAAAAAGTACCATTTTAAATAAGGTGGTACGCGGATTGTCACAAGGTGGTGAGTTTCCGAGCCATCTACTGAAGGGTGTCCGACTGAAAGTTAGCCCTGATGATGCCAAGTGGATACGCTATGACATCATCCGTTCCTTCGATCGTCCGCTGATGAATTCAGACAGTATCAGCAAGATGGATACGAACCTTTCCACGGAACTTGACTGGCAATTGTTCCAGTTACAACGCAAATATCTTGATTACCAAGTGAACATTGGCAATCGGATCATTGCAGCCCTACAGAGTGGTGAGGCTGATTCTGCAGAAAAAGCACAGCTTATCTCTACTCCCAAAAAGCGTTTCCAGGATATTATTGACGACCTTTTCACGGAGACTGGTAAGACTATTATCCGTACAGAGAACGAGATTCGGTTCTCACAGATGGGTGAAGAACTCTTCCCTTATCAGCTATCCAGCGGAGAAAAGCAGATGCTTGTCATCCTGCTTACCGTACTGGTGGAAGACAATGAGAACTATGTACTCTTCATGGATGAGCCAGAAGTGAGTCTGCACATTGACTGGCAGAAACGTCTCATAGACCTGATTCTTGAGCTGAATCCCAATGTTCAGATCATTCTGACCACCCATAGCCCTGCAGTTATCATGAACGGATGGATGGATAAGGTAACGGAAGTGACTGACATTACTGATAAATAAGAAGCCGATAACATGGGTAAAGCACTGAGGGACAATCTTTCGTCAGCTTATTTTGCCGCAGCTAACCAACTCAACGGTAAACATTCCAGGCGCAAAATCGTGGCATACGTTGAGGCGTATGACGATATTTTCTTCTGGAGAACAGTGCTGAGTAGGTTCGAAAACAAGGAACGATACTTTGAAGTGATGCTCCCTTCACGGCAGAATCTTACCAAAGGAAAGAAGTCGGTACTGATGAATCTCATTGCAGAAAAGGTTGGTGAGAACATGATTGCATGCGTAGATGCTGATTATGACTATCTTCTTCAAGGCACAACACACGTCTCTTCGGAGGTGAACAACAATCCCTACGTGCTCCACACCTATGCTTATGCCATTGAGAACTTACAGTGTTTTGCCCCCAGTCTGCATGATGTCACGGTGGCAGTAACGCTCAATGATCACACCATCTTCAACTTTGAAGACTTCTTATACCGATACAGTGAGATTATTCACCCACTCTTCATCTGGAATATCTGGTTCTATCGACGCAACATCTACAAACAATTCACAATCACAGACTTCAATAGAATCACTGAAATAGGCGGATTCTCCTTGCATCGTGCTGATGAATGCCTGGATATGTTACGCCGTAAAGTATCACGAAAGATAAGACAACTACAACACGAATACCCACAAGCAAAGGAGAGTTATCTGCAACTGAAAGACGAATTACGTACATTGGGCGTCACACCACGTGCCACCTATTTATATATTCAGGGCCATCATCTCTTTGATAATATCGTTGTGCCGATACTGAAACGTATCTGTGACCGATTGATAAGGGAACGGGAAGACGAGATAAACCGCAATGCTGTGCATGATACACAGCGCCGGAATGAGTTGTCAAGCTATAGCCATAGCACCACAGAGATAATCCCTATGCTAAGAAGAAACGTTGGTTACTTGACAGCAGAGCCCTTCCTACTCTTGGAAAAGGATGTAGAGGAGCTTTTAAAAACAGGAGCGAAAGGAGCAGAAGAAGGGAGTGAAGAGGAATGAAAAGGAGTGAGAAAAGAAGGTAATGTGATCCAGATGCGTGTGTAGAAGATTTTATTACAAAGTGATGTCAGGTATGAAATGGGAAATAACAGAAAAGCTATAAAAAGCCACTTTGTAACCAACAGATAACCAACAACTTACAAACAGGCTTGTAAAAGACGCCCTTTTGCATTGTGAAAGGGCGTCTTTTACACATCAAAAGGGCACCTTTTACAATGCAAAAGGGCATCTTTCACTTCTCAAAAGAGCACCTTTCACTTTGTGATTGTGAATAGTTTTTACAAAGAAGGGTATATCTCCCTCATTCTGAACAAGCGTGATGTATGATGAGGTTACATTCAGTTCAGCATTTAAACCTCCCCTTTCAGCGATTGAACAAAGCAACAAAAAAGCCCAGGATGGTAATCACTCACCAATCCTGGGCTTCTATTTTATTATCTGTTATACGCTATGATCGTGGCTCAGAGAGGAAGAACAGCATCTCACTCTCATTGGGGAAACTAGCAAAACCATAAGGACGCTTATCAATATAGTAGCCTGCCAAGTAGAGCTGGAAGAACAATTTCTTCTTATCAGAACTATAAACTGCATAAGAATCAGTTATAGGACGGAAAACAAACGCTACCTCATGCTTTGCTCCATCATACTCTAAATCCTTGAAAACGATTGACTGTGGGAGTAGATAGAAGGCTACAGGATCACGCTGGAAGAAGCCAATCCGACAAGTATCATTGACAGCTGGGAGCTGACTAAGCGCTGCTTTCAGTTTATCATTACCAACCTTATCAACCAACAAGCTTGTAGGAATGTTCTTCAAAACTAAGGTTGTATCACCCGTTACCTCACATGATATGTTCAAAGAGTCCGTCACTCTCCTTCCATCTGTGCTGTATTTAAAATACTTCATCTTACCATTGTAAGACCCACGTACCGTATTATACGCCGTAACTCTCTCTGCTGGGGTCATCTGTTTGTTCCGTACATCATTCTCTTCATCGCTCAGACAAGAGGTGAAAGACAATACTGAAAACAGGCAAGCAGCCCAAAAAAGTACCTTATTCTTTTTCATTGTAATAATAGTTTATTAATCTCTTATGTTATTATCTGGCACAAATATACAAATTTATCAGGCAACTCTGTTGTAAAATCTGTTAATTCTCTTTCCAAAAAGCAGGTGTAAACAGAACCAATACCGTAAATAATTCCAGACGACCAACCAACATAAGGAAAGAACATATCCACTTTGCGAAGGCAGGAAGCTGTGCCCAGGACATCGTAGGACCAATCTCCATACCCAATGTAGGCCCTACATTACCCAGACTACTCAGTGTTATGGTGATAGCATTCGTGTTATCAATACCGAAAGCTATCATCGTAAAGGCACAGAAAAGCGTAAGAATAAGATAAAGACCCATAAAACCCAATAGCGTAACACGATTGGATTGCGGGATATTCACCCCATCTATCTTCATAGGAAGGACTGCATTAGGATGAAGAATCTGGCGAAACTCGTTACGAACAACCTTCAACATCATCACACCACGGATACTCTTAAGACCTCCACTCGTGGATCCTGAACAGCCACCAAAGAACATACACGCCGCAAGAACTACCCATGTGACATGTGGCCACTTGGCTGCATCGTCACTAAAGAGTCCTGTTGTGGTAATGAAAGATACCACTTGAAAGACAGAACTACGGAAAGCATGCTCTATATCATAATGATTTCTGTAAACAAGTTCAAAGGCTATGAAGGCTGTAAACAGTAGAACCATAATCGTATAGAAACGGAACTCACTGTTCACAAGTAGCTTTTTGATATTCAAACCTACTACTGAAGCATATAATAAGGTGAAATTCACACCCGAAAGGAAACAGAAAAGAGCGCTGACATACTCCTCTGCAGGAGAATGAAAGGTCATGATTGACCCGCTTTCGGTTGAGAATCCTCCCGTAGCAGTACTGGTCATGGAATAGTTAAAAGCATCAAACCAACCCATCCCGCAGAGCTTATAACTAAGAATACAAGCCACTGTAAGTATGAGATAGACCATCCATATCCACTTGGCACTGGTGCTAAGACGCGGATGTAGCTTACTTTTGATTGGTCCGGTAGCCTCTGCAGCAAACACTTTCACTGATCCTCCCACCATAGAAGGCAAGATGGCAATGGTGAAAAAGACAATTCCCAGTCCCCCAATCCACTGTGTCAATGACCGCCAGAAGAGCAATCCCTTCGGTAAATGTTCAGGGAAATCAATGATTGTCGCCCCTGTTGTGGTAAAACCAGACATTGCTTCGAAGAAAGCATCAGTGAAACTATCAATATAACCACTGATCATGAAGGGCAAAGTTCCGAATATTGAGAAGAGAATCCAGGACACTGTAACAACGAAATAGGCATCACGACGACCCAAAAGGTTATCAGCATGAAGCCCCAAAAGACGGAAAATAGTACCTGCTCCAGCAGTTATCAAGATACTCCAGATAAAAGGTAAGATGTCAGCACTGGTGTAAATCAATGACACAAGGAGGCAGACAAAGAGCAGAGAGCTCTCTATCCACAACAGTGAACCAAGAATTTTAGAGATGAGTTTTAGGTTTAACATGATCACATAAATAGTTTCTCTACCTTCTTCATATCGACATTATAACAGAAAGCAACGACAGAGTCGCCTGCTTCAATCTGTGTATTACCAGAGACAAGCATGCCTTCGCCATTCCTAACAAGTCCACCGATGGTCACTCCCTTGGGCAGATTGAGCTCCCGAACAGTCTTCTTTGTTATCTTAGAGTCAGGACTTGGCACAAATTCAGCTACATCAGCGTTGACAGACATAAGGAATTTAACGTTCTCAACATTAGCATCCAGCATCATTTGATAGATATGACTGGCTGCAACAGCTTTCTTATTGATGATCGTTCCGATGTCAAGACTCTCTGCAGTGCTTACATAATCAAGGTTTTCCACGGCTGCTACAGTCTTACGAACGCCCATTCTCTTAGCCGTAAGACAAGCAAGTATATTGGTTTCTGCATTCGATGTCAATGACACAAACGCCTGCGTATTACGGATTCCTTCCTCTTGCAAGAGTCCAATATCACGTCCGTCACCGTTAATGACAAGTGTATCCTCATCGAAAATGTCATTCAACACTTCACAACGGGCTGGGTTCTGCTCAATAATCTTGGCATTCATATACTCCGGCATCATCTTTACGGCACGTGTTGCGGTCTTTCCTCCACCCATAATCATCACGTTCTGTACATCAACATAATGCTCTTTGCCAACAACTTTGCGCACATAAGGGATGTATTGCTTCGTTGTCATGAAGAAAGCTAGGTCGTAAAGTTGCAACGTATCATTACCTCCAGGGATGATTGTCTCATCGTTTCGCTTGATAGCCACTACATGATAAGGGTCATCAGGGCCACTAATCTCCTTCAAAGGACGGTTGAGTACTTCGCATGTTTCACGTAATTTGATTCCCAACATGACCAAAGCACCATCATGAACATCCCAACGTTGACGTACCCATGACATCTTCAATCCGTTGATAATATCCTTTGCAGCCAGCATTTCAGGATAGATAATACTACTAATGCCCATCTTTTGGAAGAGTTCCTGATTGCTTGGATCAACATATTCTGGGTTATCTACACGGGCAACAGTCTTCTTTGCACCCAACTGATGCGCCATAGCACAGGCTGAAAGGTTTGCAGACTCATTCGGAGTAACGGCTATAAAGAGGTCAGCATCCTCTATTCCTGCTGTTTTTAAGCCTTTAATACTCGTTGGAGAACTCTCCATTGTCAGCAAGTCATAGTCATTGCTTATCTTAGCCAGGTTCTCTGGATTCTCATCCATCAGTACAATATCCTGCTTATCACGTGAGAGAAGCTTGGCTAGGTACGTTCCTATGGCATACGCTCCAGATATAATAATCTTCATTCTATATTCCTTTCTTTATTAGACAATTATGAAGCAAGGGGTATTAACTATCCATTCTCGGATGTTAACACCTTCTTTATGCTTTCCACATCAATCCCACAAATCTGCTTTAGTTCCTGTACTGTTCCGTGTTCTACGAAGTTGTCGGGTAATCCCATACGTGTAATAGGAATTGAATAACCATGATCATTCATCCATTCTGTTACAGCTGAGCCTAAACCTCCATTGCGAACACCATCTTCAATAGTAACAATACGTGAGAAACGGGTGGCAACTTCTTCCAGAATCTTCTCATCCAAAGGCTTCAAAAAACGCATATCATAATGAGCAACTGACGGACAATGATCCTTTGTTGATGGCGACTCAGCAGTCTCTATCTGCTGAATAGCCTGTTCAACATCGTTCCCTATCGGGCCAATACTTAACACTGCTACATCCCAACCATCATGAATGCGTCTGCCAGTCCCCACTTCTACCTCAGTCAAAGGGCATTCCCAATCAGTCAGAACGCCACGTCCACGAGGATAACGGATGACGAACGTCCCCTTATCAGGCAACTGTGCAGTGTACATTAGGCGCCGCAACTCACGTTCATCCATTGGTGAAGCGATGGTAAGATTGGGTATTGGACGTAAGAAAGCCATATCAAATGCTCCATGATGTGTGGCTCCGTCTTCTCCAACAAGGCCCGCACGGTCCAGACAAAGTACTACAGGGAGGTTCAATATGGCTGTATCATGGATGATACTATCGTATGCTCGTTGTGAAAAGGCACTATAAATATTACAGAAAGGCTGCAATCCATCCTTTGCCATACCAGCAGAAAAAGTCACAGCATGCCCTTCAGCAATACCAACATCAAATGTTCTGCCAGGCATTTCCTTCATCATTATGTTCATAGAGCAGCCCGTTGGCATGGCAGGAGTGACTCCAACGATACGCGGATTCTTCTTTGCAAGCTCCAATAAGGTCTTCCCAAAGACATCTTGATACTTCGGTGGTTCACAGCTACAGTCCTGTACTATACGCTGACCGGTAGCTGGGTCGAACTTACCTGGCGCATGCCAGATCGTTGCACTCTTCTCTGCTGGCTCGTAACCTTTGCCCTTTTTGGTATGGAGATGAAGCAGTTTAGGTCCCTTCATACTCTTCAACTGACGAAGAATACGTATTAATTCAACAACATTATTACCATCAAAAGGACCGAAATAACGAATATTCATCCCTTCAAACATGTTCTGCTGATGTGCAAGTGCCGCCTTCAGAGCATTATTTAAGCGAAGAAGTCCCTTCCGACGCTCATCATTCAGCAGTCCTTTAGCATGCAACCACTGTGAAATCTTAAACCTAAAACGATTGTAAGTCTCATTTGTATCAAGGTTCAAGAGGTACTGTTCCATACCTCCCACAGCCCTATCAATGGACATATCATTGTCATTCAGGATTATCAAGAGATCATTTGGTTGGCTCGACACATTGTTCAATCCCTCAAAAGCCAGTCCTCCACTCATCGCACCATCGCCAATAATAGCAACAACATGACGTTTCTGCTTCATCAGTTTAGCAGCGACTGCCATTCCTAATGCTGCAGAAATAGAGTTAGAAGCATGCCCACAGGTGAATGTATCATACTCACTTTCCTTTGGAGAAGGGAAAGGCATCAGTCCATTTAGCTTACGATTGGTGCAGAAAGAGTCTCTTCTGCCCGTCAATATCTTATGTCCATAAGCCTGATGTCCGACATCCCACACCACACGATCTTCTGGAGTATTGAAGACATAATGACAGGCTACCGTGATTTCTGTAGCTCCAAGACTTGAAGCAAGGTGTCCTGGATTAACGGCAACTTCCTCAATTATATCCTTTCTCAGCTGCTTACAGAGCTCAGGAAGCTCCTCTAAGCTCAGTTTTCGTAAGTCTGCAGGGGACTGTATCTTGTTTAAAAGGTCGTATTCTTTCTCGTTTGACATTATATAATAATGTGAATCATTTTGCAAAGATACGCTAAATAGCTTAAAAAGCAAAAAAAAAGAAGCGTTAATACATGGTACAATGGATAACTAATAACAACCAGAAATAATCGTAAATGGCATTCCCTTCATTACTATAAAATATCTTTATCATGAAGGTTATCCATATCTGACACATTTTATACCAAATTCTTACGATTTCTTCTGCCTGAGATGTCGATAAAGATAGAATATAAACATCAGTCCACGGAAGCTGAGTTCAACAGCCATTGCAAACCAAACACCACGAAGACCATAGTGGGAAGCAAGTGCATAAGCCAATGTCAACCGAACAAGCCACATGCTTCCAAGGTTGATAAACGAAGGTTTCAACGTATCACCAGCACCAACACAGACGCTATAAGCCACGATAGCTGCTGCAAAGAAGGGTTCTGCAAAGGCTTCAATACGCAATATTGACGTGCCAAGGGCTTGTATTTCTGGGACAGGAGTCAACAATCCAATCATTTCCGGTGCGAAAATATACATGATAATGCCCATGAAAGCCATAACAGCCATACCCATCAAGACTGTCATCCATGCAAAACTACGATGCAGATCACGCCTATCAGCTCCCACACTCTGCCCAACCAGCGTCGTAGCAGCCTCACTGATGCCGTAGCCAGGCATATAACAAAGGCTCTCGGCAGTAATTCCGAATGAGTGAGCAGCAATTGCTACGTTGCCCAAAGGTGCTACAATCATCGTTGAGACAAGCTGTGCACCATTCATAAGAAGATACTGTAAAGCCATTGGTGCTCCTATCTTTACAGCATTCCACACATATTGCCATCGCCAAACAAAGCGCTCTACATCCAGTTTCCAAGCTAAAATGGAACTACGAAAGATTGCGAAATAAGCCAAAGGGAGTGCAACAGAGACAAAAGCAAGCAATGTTCCAAGAGCAGCACCTGCTACTCCCCAACCGCATCCGGGGACAATCAACTGCCATCCAGCAATGGTTAACGTACGCGTTGGGAAGATAAAGAAGAAGTTAAAGATGACATCCAGCACACACATGAGGATTGCCATAAGACTGGGACGGCGCATATCACCCGACACTTTCAGCATAGAAGCAGACAGAACTTCTATAAGATGGAATGGAATAGCAAATGAAAATATCAGGAAATACATACTTGCATCATGCTGAATATCCACACCTCCACCCAGCCATACAGGTAAACGAAAGGCTATCAGTACTGTGATGAGCAAGAGAATCATTGAGAAAAACAGTCCGAAAGCATATCCATGCCGCATTACGGCACGTGCCTTTTCAAAGTCGTTCGCCCCTATAAAGTGAGCAGCTTGTACAGAGAATCCCATTGAAGCAGCACTCACTAAAGAGCCGAAAAGCCACGTAGCGGGTTCAACAAGACCGATGGCGGCAGCTGGTTCAGCACCTAATGAGCCCACCATCCCTGCATCTATATAGAACATCAGTACCGTTGTGACCTGCGCAAGGATAGAAGGAATACTGAGTTGGATGATGAGATTGAGCTTCTCACTCCTACTCATCACTCCACCTTCACGAATCTTTGCAAGCAAAGCATCGGTTACTGATTTACTGAAAGAGAGTCTCACTGTGACAAAAAGAGGACTAATAGATTAGGATAATGAACGATTAAAAGTAATGAACGAGAACAAAAGAAGGACACCATTCCCGTCTGTCCGAGATCATTTTAGTATGACGGACACACGGGGACGTGTGCCCCTACGTATAAATATCAAAGTCTTTAAAAGCCCTTTAGTAATAAAGAGCTCCACAAAACTTGACTAAATCTTCAGCTTCTGTCCAACATGTGCGATACCAACCAGACGCAAATCAAAGATAAGAGTTGAATAAGCTGGAACAGAACCAGTCTTACTACTGCCATAACCCAACTGATAAGGGATATAGATAGTCCAATGATCACCCTTGTGCATCTGCTGTAAAGCTGTCGCAAAACCATCAACAACACTCCCGACATGTAGGTGTGCAGGACGTGAAGTGGAAGCATCAAAGACATCCCTCGACCATGACTTATCAAAGATAAGACCAGCTGTATAGGTGGTAGATGGGATTAACTGCCCCTTATAATGTACTGCTACGGAATCAGAATAGATTGGACTTACAGTCCCAGTACCCGTCTCTTCCACGTGTACGATGATGTAATCCTCAGGACGATAGCTGAGCGTAGCGCCCGAATTGGCCTGCTGACCCTGTAAAGTGTAGTTCAGAATCAGTTTCCATGAGGTATCTCCAGCTTTTATCTTCTGCTCTGTAGCTGTATAAAGCTTCTGCCAATAGGTATCATTTGTAGACTTCCAATTAGCAAATTCCTCCACTTCGTCTTTGTTTTCCGTACAGGAAGCAAAGATTCCAGCCGAGAACAGCATACCACACAGACAGAGAACGCCAGTCAAACGATGGATAAGCGTCTTTAAATTCTTTGTCATAGTCTTTCTTTTTTTATAAAGAAGGATGACCGAAAGGTAGTCTGATAATATGCCAGACTACCAACGTTTCACCCATTCATCCTAATCAATATCAATCTTCTTCAGTAGAGAAGTAATTGAAACACGGTCTTCAATGATCTCACGAAGCTTCTCAACAGGAACACGTTCCTGCTTCATTGAGTCACGATAACGCAGCGTTACAGTATTGTCTTTCAGTGTGTCACCATCAACAGTAACGCAGAAAGGAGTACCAATAGCATCCTGACGACGATAGCGCTTACCGATAGAGTCCTTAGCTTCCATGTGTGTATTAAAATGGAACTTCAGCCCGTTTACAATCTCCTGTGCCTTCTCTGGCAGACCATCCTTATTGACCAAAGGTAGTACAGCACACTTAACAGGAGCCAATGGCTCTGGCAATTTAAGTACAACTCGGCTTGAACCGTTCTCCAATTCCTCCTCTGTATAGCTGTGACACATAACAGAAAGGAACATACGGTCAACACCAATAGATGTCTCAACATCGTATGGAGTATAGTTTTCATTGCGCTCTGGGTCAAAGTACTTAATCTGTCGACCAGAGAATTTCTCATGTTGTGAGAGGTCAAAGTCAGTACGTGAGTGAATACCCTCAACCTCCTTGAAGCCGAATGGCATGCGGAACTCAATGTCAGTTGCAGCATTTGCATAGTGAGCCAGCTTCTCATGGTCATGGAAACGATAGTTATCATCACCCATACCCAGAGCCTCATGCCATGCAAGGCGATGCTTCTTCCAGTATTCAAACCACTTCATCTCTGTTCCTGGTTGGCAGAAGAACTGCATTTCCATCTGCTCGAACTCACGCATACGGAAGACAAACTGGCGTGCAACAATCTCATTGCGGAAAGCCTTTCCTATCTGGCAGATACCAAATGGCAGCTTCATACGCCCCGTCTTCTGAACATTGAGGAAGTTAACGAAGATACCCTGCGCCGTCTCTGGGCGAAGATAGATCTTATTAGTAGCCTCAGCTGAAGCACCCATCTCCGTAGAGAACATCAAATTGAACTGACGAACGTCAGTCCAGTTCTTTGTTCCACTGATTGGATCAACGATACCTTCATCAAGAATAATCTGCTTCAGAGCCTCCAAGTCAGGACCTTGCATTGCCTCAGTATAGCGTGCATGAAGTTCATCACGCTTCTTCTGATGCTCCAGAACACGTGGGTTTGTCTCACGGAACTTAGCCTCATCAAAACTGTCACCAAACTTCTTAGCTGCCTTAGCAACCTCTTTTTCAATCTTCTCTTCGTACTTGCCAATCTGATCTTCAATGAGATTATCAGCACGATAACGCTTCTTTGAGTCGCGGTTGTCAATCAATGGGTCGTTGAAAGCATCAACATGACCACTGGCTTTCCACACTGTCGGGTGCATAAAGATAGATGCATCAATGCCGACAATGTTGCTATGCAGCAATACCATTGACTGCCACCAGTACTGTTTGATATTGTTTTTCAGCTCAACACCATTCTGACCGTAGTCGTAAACTGCTGCCAAACCATCATAAATATCACTACTTGGGAAGACGAAACCATACTCTTTGCAATGGCTAACGATCTTCTTGAAAACATCTTCTTGTGCCATAATTGATTATATTTATCTTAATTTTTGACGCAAAGTTACAGTTTTTCTCTTGAATAAGAACAGGTTTATTGCGAAAGTTTATCCTAAAACAGTTATTACTAACCGAAGTTC